>Ga0209992_10003573_pt1 | contig 12969 bp, 11 predicted proteins | sample 2SBtaG_2_FD_182564 | JGI IMG/M metagenome (GOLD analysis project Ga0209992, IMG submission 182564) | Deep subsurface microbial communities from Kolumbo volcano to uncover new lineages of life (NeLLi) - 2SBTROV12_ACTIVE470 metaG (SPAdes)... | ecosystem: Environmental > Aquatic > Marine >... | reverse complement strand
TTCACGAGGTACAGCACCAAAGCGTTATGAACGTTTATGGACTGTATCTATCGATGGCGGAGCACCAGAGCTTGTCACACATCAATGGGGCTTCAATGGCGCATTTTCAAAAGACGGTGACAAACTCATTATTGACCGTATGAGTCGCTGGGATAGCGAGTGGCGTAACTACAAAGGCGGACAGAATACCCCACTTGTGCTACTTGATTTAGAAACACAAGAAGAAACCCAACTACCTCACTTCGATACGTCAACAGATATTGAGCCGGTGTGGCTTAAAGGCAAAGTGTATTATTTGTCAGATAGAGATTGGGTATCGAATATTTGGGAATATGACCCAAAAAGCAACAAAACCAAACAAATCACTAAATTTAAAGGTGGTGACATTAAGCAACTTGCTAGCAATGGTAAGCAATTAGCATTTGAAAAAGACGGCTATTTGTATACTTATAATGTAAAGCGCAAACGTGCTAAAAAGCTCGACATTAACATACAAGCCGACTTCCCATGGGCAGAAACTAAGTGGCAAAACGTTGCTAGCAGCGCTAAAAATGCCTCTTTATCGCCTTCTGGCAAACGCGCGTTATTCGAATCGCGTGGCGAAATATTCACAGTGCCTGTCGAGCATGGCTCAACGCGTAATTTAACCAAAGATCATAGTTCAGCCGATAGAGCGCCAATTTGGTCACCAAAAGGCGATAGAATTGCTTGGTTTTCTGATGAAGGTGAGCAAGGTTATAAATTAGTGTTACAAAACAAGATGGTATGGGTGAGCGTGAAACCATTTCGATTGGTGAGTCAAAAATGGCCTGGGAACCACAATGGTCACCAGATGGTAAGTACATTGCCTTTGTTGACGACGATGTGCGTTACCGTTTAGTTGATTTAGAATCAGAAACGATTAAAACCATTGATGTTGGTGGTAACAATTTAGAACGTGGTCGCACAGGTTTAACTTGGGCACCCGACTCAAAATGGTTAGCGTATGCCAAGCAAGCAGATAATGGCTTTAAACAAATCAAAGTTTGGTCTTTAGAAGATGAGCAAAGTCGTGCCATTACAAACCGCATGGCTAATTCAGTTTCGCCTGCATGGGATCAAAGTGGTAAACATTTATTTTTCTTAGCTAGTACTGATTATGGCCTAGACAGTGGTTGGGCAAACACCAGCTCAATGTCGGCAGATCATGAGTATGCGCCTTACATTATTAACCTTGCCAAAGATCTAGATTCACCTTTTGCGCTGCGTAGCGATGAAGAAAAGGTGAAAAAAGAAGCAAAGCCTGATGAAGGTAAAGCAGATACAGATAAAAAGGCAGATAAAGCGGAAAAAGCTGAGTCTTCAGATAAGCCAAAAGATGCGGCTAAGAAAAAAGAAGGCAAAGACAAAAAGAAAGATGGCGTCGTTGTTAGCATAGACTTTGATAACATTGAACGTCGTATCATGCCACTACCTATGCCAGAAGGTCGTTATAGCGGTGTGATACATGGTCCAAAAGGCAGTGTATTCTTTGCTAAACGAGCCGACAAAGGTTGGTCTTTCTCACTACATAAATACAGTGTTAAAAAGCGTAAGGCAAAGCCATATGTCAGTGGCATAAGCGATGTGAATATTTCTGCTGACACCAAAAAGCTAATAGTTAAAAAAGGTCGCAGTTGGCATGTGGTTGATGCAACTAAACCGTCTGTAAAGCTGGGTAAGCCACTTAAAGTCGATTTAGAAACGCGTTTAGACCGTCAAGCAGAATGGCGTCAGATGTTTGTTGAAGCATGGCGTTATCAACGTGACTACTTCTACGATCCTGATATGCATGGTCGAGCTTGGGATGAAGTGTTCTCCCGTTATGAGCCTTTGGTTGCGCATGTTAAACACCGCTCTGACTTAAATTACTTACTTGATATGGTTAACGGTGAGCTGTCTGTTGGTCACAGTTTTGTATTCGGTGGTGATATGCCAGATGTTGAACAACGTCGAGCGGGTCTATTGGGAGCAGACTTAGTTCAGGATAATGGTTATTGGAAAATTGACCGAATTTATACCTCAGAAAGCTGGAACCCGAAACTAAAAGGTCCACTTGATCAGCCAAATCTAAAAGTTTCAGAGCAGCAATATATCGTTTCGATTAATGGCCAGCCGCTTAAAGCAAATGATAACCCATATGCGTTGTTAGACGGCACAGCAGGTAAGCAAACGACTTTGAAAGTAAATGACAAGCCAGACTTTGAAGGAGCGCATCAAGTGATTGTTGAGCCGATTTCAAGTGAGTATGGTCTACGTCAACGTGCTTGGGTTGAAGACAACCGTCGCTTAGTTGACAAGTTATCAGACGGCAAACTTGCTTATGTGTGGGTGCCAAATACTTCAACACCTGGTTTCACTTCATTTAACCGTTACTTCTTTGCACAACAAGACAAAATGGGCGCGGTGATCGATGAGCGCTTTAATGGCGGTGGTTTATTAGATGACTACATGGTTGATTTAATGAATCGCAAGCTGCGTGCTGCGATCACCAATGAAGTACCAAACGGCAAACCTATGCTCTTACCCGCAGGTATAAAAGGGCCAAAAGCTCTGCTTATAAATGAACTAGCCGGCTCGGGTGGTGACTACTTCCCATGGGCGTTTAGACAGCAAAAAGTGGGTAAGCTGATTGGTGCAACAACCTGGGGTGGGGTAGTGAAGTCATCGGTGCATTATCCACTGGTTGATGGAGGGGCACTGACAGCACCAGACAATGCTGTGTTTGACCCAATCAATAATGAGTGGGTAGGTGAAAATAAAGGGATCGCGCCTGATATTAAGGTTTATCAAGATGCTCGTTCGCTTTCGCAAGGTAAAGATCCTCAGTTAGAACGTGCAGTATCAGAGTTAATGCAAGAGCTTGAAGGCAAGTCGCCACTTGAGATTAAGCCGCCTAAGTATTACCTTAATACGAGTTTTTAAAATAAAAATATAAACTTGATGTAAATCGGTAATTAAAGTGGTTACTTCGCAGAAGGTAGCCACTTTTCTTTGCAAAGTTGCAAAGTTGCAAAGTTGCAAATCAATTCACGAGTGAATTAAGTTTGAATTGTTATACCATCTCGCTTTTATGTGGTTTTATCTTGTTTGTTTATAATTTGTGACAAAATCATTAAACTATTTTTGATATTACTGCTCTAAGTGGGTTAATGCTGAATAAACAGCATACTTAAAAAAACAAAATAGGAAGTAAAAAGTGTCGACAAGTGAAGTAGCTCAGCCAAGTAGCGGTGGTATCGTTGCATTTATTGAAAAGGCAGGTAAAAAAATACCCGATCCCATCATTATTTTTATGTGGTTCTTGGTATTCGTATTTGCCTTAACCGCATTAATAGGCGGCTTAACGTTCGAAACGCAAAGCGCCGATGGCAGCGCCATAACCCATACCATCAAAAATATGACCGAAGCCGAACATGTTCGTTGGGTATTTGATAATGCTCTGCTGAATAACTGGCTCGGTTTTGGTGGTGGCGTATTAGGGGTCATCTTAATCGTGATGCTAGGTGTTGGGGTGGCCGAAAGCTCAGGCTTATTCAATGCCCTTATCAAGAAAATTGGTACACGTTTAAACGAGAAGTTCTTAGCGCCAGCGCTTATCTTTTTAGGGATCATGAGCTCAATCGCAACCGATGCGGGCTACCTTATTCTTATTCCTTTGGCAGGTCTCTTATATGCCGGTCTTGGTAAAAACCCGATGATAGGTATGGCGGCTGCATTTGCCGGTGTATCAGCAGGGTTCAGTGCCAACTTAATCCCAGCCACGCCAGTGGATGTGATCATTGGTTTGAATGCACAAATTTTTGCTGAATCTCAAGGCATTCCTTTCCAAGCGGCAGATGGCAGTGCGCTAACACCAGCAACCATGCACTACTACTTTATTTTTGTCTCGACCTTTATGCTGGTGGGTTTAGGTGCTTGGGTAACCAAAAAGTTCATCGAACCTAAGTTTAAAGACATGCCTTATGATCTGCCTGAAGGTATGGACTTGTCTGATTTCTCAGTGACTGAAGACGAGAAAAAAGGTCTTCGCGCCGCATTCTGGGGTTTGCTTGCTTCAATTGGTTTAGTCGTTTTGTTGGCGCTAGGACCGCTAGCTCCATACGAAAATGAAGCGGGTAAAACCGTGACGCCCTACCTAAATAATGTAATTTTGTTGATCACCTTTATTTTTACCTCAGTAGGTGCTGCTTTTGGTGTCGCAACAGGTAAATTTAAAAGCCTGATGGACGTAGTCAAAGCCATGGTAGCGCAAATGAATACTATGGGTTACATCTTAGTGCTTACCTTCTTCTGCTATAACTTCTTAGGTATTTTAGGTTATTCAGGCTTAGGCACATACATCACTTATTTAGGCGCAAGCGGTTTATCTGCGATGGGTTTACAAGATTCTCCAATTATGTTGATCATCGGCTTTGTACTAACCACAGCACTGATTAATCTATTCGTTGGTGGCTTAACATCAAAGTGGATGCTACTGGGCCCAATTTTTGTACCTATGTTGTATGCAGTCAACCCAGCCATGACGCCAGAGCTTGTCGCCGCTGCGTATCGAGTTGCAGACTCTTCTACAAACATCATTACGCCGATGATGACGTATGCCGGAGTTATTTTAGCGTTTATGCGTAAGTACAATAAAAATCTCAGTTTTGGTGATGTGATAACCATGATGCTTCCATACTCTCTGACCTTCTTAGTATTCTGGACTGGTCTATTAATTGCGTTTTTCGCGTTCAACATCCCGTTTGGGTTCTAAGTGCAAAATACATCTCGCTCCGCGAGATTACTTTTGCGCAAGGTGAAATGAGCGAGTTTAAACACTCTGGCTATTGTTTGTTGCGCAGCAAGGTTATTTCTGCGCAAGGTGAAGTAAGCCGTTTTATACACTGTGGAGAATTACTCTGTAAGCGAGATTACTTTTGCGCAAGGTGAAATGAGCAATTTAAACCGCTCTGACTAGTGTTTGTTGCGTAGCAAGGTTATTTCTGCACAACGTGAAATAAGCCGTTTTATACATTGTTAAGAAGTAATCTGTAAGCGAGATTACTTTTGCGCAAGGGTGACGAGTGACCGGAACGTAGTTCCGCAGCACGAGGAAGTGAGGGTATGGATACCCGAAGGACAATGCTACAGGGACGTAATCCCGCACAATACATTTATTACATTTTGTGTAGGTTGAGAGCCAATAATAAATCCGCGCGATATAAAATCGTGCCTACAACACTGCAAACTACTCGAACTCAACTTGTAGGCGCGGCTTTATGCCGCGCTTTCTCTTTGGTTCTAAAACGCATCTACAAATCTCAATTTGGCGTAAATGTTCAATTCATCCGCTTTGCAAATTCCTACACTGGCTCAGTAATTATTACTCAGGAAACGAAATTATGAGCTTACTGACCGTAAATAACTTGTTTGCCTCTGCAAAAAGTTACGACTTAACGCTGCAAAATCCAAGACCGACTTTTTCTATGACTATGTCGTTGAGTGTCGACAACCAGTCCGTATTACACATTTGCCGTAAATGGTTTGCTGTCGGGCAAGACCCAGTCGCAACCGAGACTCTAGCTTGGTCTGTCGCAAATGGGTTGCATCGACTTGAGATGGCACAACCGAGTTTAAATGAAACAGGGCTGCTCTTTCATAAATCAGGAGAGGGGGAGTTTGTATTAAGCAGTCCGAAAACAAATTTACAACGTAAAACCAAAACTAACTGCTTCACGCACGAGCCTGTATCGTTATTAAGTATCCCTTTTGAGGTGGCTAAGCGCTGGGATGCACTCAAAGCTGGTGAGGTGTTTTACTTTGATTATGTGGTACTCAAAGTTCAGGCACACACCAAAATAAAAGTGCAAGCCAGGATTGAAAACGATCAGCTTGTTGTCAAAGTCACCCCTGCTTCTTGGTTTTGGCGATTAGTGTTTGGCTCGACTCGATTTTATTTTGATAAAGATAAGCCTGTACTCAAAAAAATAACCGGTTTGATTGAACCAAGAGACAAAAAACACAACGGAAAATATAGAGAGTACCTTGCTAACGTCGAGCTCGAGCAAGGACTAGATCTCAGTGCATTGGTAAAATTATAAGGATATGAACATGACGAAAACGATTTTAATCACAGGGGGCACTCGCGGGATCGGCGCGCAACTCGTTGAGCTGTATTTACAAAAAAACTATCAAGTTATTGCCACTGGAAGTAATCCAAACTCAGTTGACCAAGCCCGTAAGCTTAAACCTCACGTAGACTGGTTAGTCTGTGATCTATCAGTGCTCAATGATGTTGAAACGCTCGCTAACAAGCTCGAGGCAACGAGATTAGACATTGTTATTCACAATGCTGGGGTGCAACAGCCAAGAAATTATGTATCGAGCGCCATGTATGAAGTCACTGAACAGCAAGAGACGATGATTAATCTTACCTCACCCATGTTGCTGACACGTTTACTATTTAAAAATGTGCAAACAGCAAAGGGGACTTGGGTATTTGTCACATCAGGCTTGGCCATCGCGCCAAAACAAAGTTCGGCGGTGTATTGTGCAAATAAAGCGGGCTTACGGGTTTTTAGTAAGTCTTTACGTGCCCAGATTATTCAAAACAACCAGCAAGTCCAAGTTTGTGAAGCTATTTTACCTTTGGTCGATACCGATATGACAAGAGGGCGCGGTAGAGGGAAAATCTCTCCAGAGCAAGCTGCACGAGAAATAATGGCAGGTATTGAACGTCACGAAAAAGAAATCAGAGTGGGTAAAACCAGATGGTTGATGCGCCTGAGACGCTTGTTTCCCAACCTTGCTGAAAGTGTCATGTTGAGGGCGTAATTATGCGTAAAAATAATCAAAGCATCGCAACCAAGGTGCTGTCTTGGCTAAAACGAAATGGCAGTAAACCTAAAGCAGTGCCTATGCTTGCAGGCCTTTCGATTGGCGACTTTTTTATACCTGCGTTACCGACGCAAACCTCAGTGATGTTGCTCGCTTGGTTGCAACCTCAGCAGCGGGTATTTATCGCTTTGCTATTTGCAATGGCTGCGGTAATAGGCAGTTGCATCTTGATTGGTTTAAGCTTGTTGCTCGAGAGCTTTATTCAGGCATCTATTCCAAGCGAGCAATCAGATTTTTATGCAAAGTGGTTACAGCTAAAAGCATGGATAAACGATTATGGCTTGCTGGCCTTGTTTGCCATGTCCGTGTTTCCAACACCGCCACGAAGTTTAGTAATAGTCAGTATTTTGTCAGGACTGTCAGGTATGGCCATCATGATAACGGTCTTTTTAGGTAAATTACTTTGGTTCTCATTGGTGGTATTCATCGTCACAAGCGCGCCAAATTGGTTGATGTCATTACCTTGGCTTGGTAAAAAACTACAACCTCTCTTAACGCGCTAGGAGTTTTAAAATGAGTGCATCTGCGAGCAACAATGTGGCTTTTGCAAGCCAAGCTATGATGGATATATTACGTGCAGGTGCAAAACTGAACGGGTTTGCCATTGAACCTACTGTCAATGCGGTAAACCAAAGCAAAGTACCTATTACTTCTAAGCGAGCTTTACTTCAGGCTTTTGTTGATAAGTATGGCATGGGGAATATTTTAAAGTTGGGGCAAGGTGTGTCTCAACTTTTACATACACCGCTGAGTATGGCTTTGTTAGTCGGCTCTGAGCCACAAAGTTTATTATCTAAATGGCATCGACTTGAGCGTTATGTGCATGCTTTGCATTACACTGAGAGTGATTTCAGCCAAGGTCATATCAACATAAAGCATCTTTCACGAGGCGAGCAGCCGCCAAGTTTGGTCGAAGATTTAGCCGTGATGAGTGTGTTATGTGCAATGTTATCTCACTGTGGCGCCGGCAAAATAACTTTATCTGGTCAGGCCGACAGTGAAACTTTATTGTTTGATTTTGAGACACAAACAACTTTGTGCGAGTCGATACAAGCTTGTTCTAGTTGGGTGATCCGTTATGAGCCTTGCGCTCGCCATAAGCAAAATAGTCTGCCTCTATTTGCAAATGAAGACGAACAAGCTGTATTAGCTAGTTGGCAGAGCAAAGTCGAACAAGCGATTATCGCAACAGGGTTTGTTGAAACTACCATTGATAAAGTCGCCATGCAGCTTTGTGTTTCAACGCGCAGCTTACAACGGCATTTGCAGCAAGAAAACCTGAAGTTTGCGCAATTATTACAACAGGAAAGGGTGAAATATGCAGCCAAACTGCTCATGCAAAAACAAACGAGTTTGGCTGAAATTGGCTTCTTATGTGGCTTTAGCGATCAAGCTCATTTCACTCGTATCTTTTCTCAATGTAACGGCATGACACCTAAGGCATATCTTGAGATGGCTTTTACCTTGCCCGTTTAATTATTTGCAAAGTAATGAGGTGCCGGTAAACAGAGTTACCGACACAAGTCATCCTATTCTTAAATTGAATACAACGACTCATTAAAGTGTAGAACCAGCGAATACTGCTTTATCAATTGTGGCTATGGGGTAATCTGCTTGTTTCAGTTCTTTCACTTCTAGGTAGGCCATCTTGCCTAAAAGCCTTTCTGGTGCAGGTAAAATGCCGCTAAAATCCTGTAAGTAAGTGGCGTCTTTGTTTAACGTCATCGTAATAGGGTCCATAAAAAACATCATGCCTATGGAGCCCGGACCCACTTCAATGATTAACGACTCGGATGTTTCGGCGATGAGTTCAAACTCAAATGGCGCAAGCTTTTTCGCCTTTATGATTGGGCCATGACACTTTATGCTTTTCCCCGCTTTGAGCTCTTTGAAGTACGCCTTCGCAAACTCAGGAAATAATTCAGGAATACAAATTGGAAGATTACTTCGCTTGTCTTGCCAAAGCATTTTGTTATTACTGTCAAAAGCAATCACTTTGCTGTGTGTGATGCACAAACGTCCTAACTGTGAGGCATGGCCTTGCAGGACTTGAAGGTCAAGGCCAGTTTGATGCCATGAAACCTGAGTGTCGTACATCAAGGTGTTATTGCCGTGTACACGATAAGATTTGCTGTTATTAGCTATATGTGAAGTCAGTTGGGTTGTTGCATTAGCCGACAGAGCGAAGAGCAAAGCGGCTAAGGGTAGAGCGGTATTTTTCATTTTGATCGCTTAATTATCAGTTTTGATATTAAAAGCGTAATCAAATAAGAAAAGGATTAATTGAAGATATCCGCCACACTTTGGAAGTGGTTACTTTTCTGCAAAATTCACCAGTGTTTCGCCACTCATGCGATAGCCAATCCACTCATGTTGTGGCTCTGCGCCTAATGATTCGTAGAACTCGCGTGATGGCGTATTCCAATCTAAACAGCTCCATTCAAATCTGCCACAGCCTTTTTCAACGGCGATTTGTGCTAAACGTTTGAGTAGTGCAATACCAGCACCTTTGCCTCTGTGCTCTGGTGACACGTATAAATCTTCAAGATAAAGCCCAGGCTTTGCTAGCCAAGTTGAGTAGTTATAGAAATACACTGAGAAACCAATGGCTTCACCGTCTAATTCACAAATTAAACCATGCACACCACTGTGCTCTGCGAACATGCTCGACTTAATGGTTTCAGGTGTGGCTAACACTTCATGCTCTGCTTTTTCATAAATGGCGAGCTCTTTAATGAAATATAAAATGGTGTCGATGTCGGTGACTTCTGCGGGTCGAATGGTAAGTTGTGACATAGCGCTTCCTCTTAGAGCGTATTCGCTCGGTATCTACTTTTTTAATATATTAACCGAACGGAATAATGAAACCAGTGCATAATGTTCATAGTTAAATGAATATGGTGCAGGTTTATGGATCTCAAACAGTTTGACCTCAATTTATTACTGCTGTTCGATAAGCTTTATCATTATCGGTCGGTCTCAAAGGCCGCTGAGTCGTTATATTTAAGTCAGTCTGCGTTTAGTCACGGCTTAGCTAGGCTGAGAAAGCGTCTAGACGATCCTTTATTTATTCGAGTGAATAATCAAATGCAGGCGACTGAAAGCGCTGAGCAATTAGCCCAGTATGTAAAGCAAGCCTTGCCGTTACTAGAGCTAGGACTAGGTCAAGCAAGCGGGTTCGACGCAAGTCATAGTGAGAAAACATTCCGTATCGCCGCGACCGATTATACTGAGTTTTGTTTTTTGCCTAAATTAACTCGGCACTTTTCCAAACAAGCGCCGCATATTCAGATTGAGATCTTGCCAGCCAGTCCTTTACCTATTAAAGAGCAGTTGGAGCAACGAAACTTAGATTTCGTATTAGGCTTTGAGCATGACGAACACCCGCAAGCCGGTGTTGAGCAGTTTGCTTGGTTCAGTGACAGTTAAAGTACTTTAGTGTGTAAAACGCACCCGAGAATAAAAAATGCGCTGTCTCTAGAGCAATTTTTACAGGAACAGCATATACGCATCGCACCGTGGGGAGAGTCACAAGGTATTGTCGACCAAGTATTAGCGAATTTAGGTCATACGCGTCATATTGCGTGTCAGCAAACCAGTGTACTTGTAGCTCCGCACCTAGTGGCTGGCAGCGAGTATTTATTAACCTTGCCGACTCAAGTTGCCAAACAAGTACAGCAAGGGCAAAAACTAACACGGTTACCACCACCAATCAGGGTGCCGGACTATCATTTACAGCTTTATTGGCATCCACTAAAAGCCAGTAATCAGGCCAATAGATGGTTTGTAGAGCAAGTTAAAGTCCTGTTTTTATAGGCTTAATCAAAACAAAAATAACTGGGGTAAAAAAACTTTAAAAATATTTCACCCCCTAATTCATAGTCGTCCGTTTATAGCAGTAAACCTTCTATAAAAAGAGACCGAATATGAAAACCAACAAGACCTTAATTGCTTTAACCCTTGGCGCTTTGTTTAGTTCTTTATTTATTACTGGTTGCTCGAATCAAGACAGCAAGAGTGAACAAACGGCGCAAAAAAACCAAGAACAATCGCAGCAAGAGCGTAAATCAGCTCCTGAAGCGATAGAAAAAATTATGGTGACGGGGAGTCAGATCACAGAGGTGCAAGCCGATGACCTTACAAATGCTAGAGCCGTTGAATATATGCAGCTTAGTCAACCACAAGCATTGATTGCAGCGCCTGAAATGCGCAAAAGAATTGCGCCGCCATCCCCTGAGTTTTTTGCTCATCCTGAGGAGCGTGATAATTACCTACCGAGCGAGAGCAATGGGGTATTTCAAGCCGCAACAACGCCTTTATCGACCTTTTCAGTGGATGTAGACACGGGCAGCTACGCCAATATTCGCAGCTATTTAAGTATGGGGCAATTGCCACCGACCGATGCTGTACGTGAAGAAGCCTTTATTAATTACTTTGACTACAACTACAGCTTGCCAGAAGACAAATCGCAGCCGTTTGCGACTTTTACAAAGTTGGCCCCAGCACCTTGGAATGATGAACGCCATATTTTGCGTATCGGCCTGCAAGGTTATGACTTACCGGCAAGTGAAAGAAAACCTTCGAATCTGGTGTTTTTGGTCGATGTATCGGGGTCGATGCACGACAAAAATAAACTGCCTTTATTGGTGCAAAGCCTAACTATGATGGTAAAGCAGCTATCAGCCCGCGATACAGTGAGTTTAGTGACTTACGCCGGTAATGTGCAGGTGGTGCTAAGTCCAACTAAAGGCAAAGAAAAGCAAACCATCATAAATGCCTTAAAAGAGCTCAAAGCAGGGGGCGGCACCTATGGTGAGAGCGGCATCAAAATGGCTTATCAAGAAGCGAAAAAGGCCTTTATAAAGGGCGGAGTGAACCGGGTGATTTTAGCCACTGATGGTGACTTTAATGTTGGCACCACAAGCATCGATGCGTTAAAAGACTTGATCGCAGAGCAGCGCAAGCAAGGTATTTCGTTAACCACATTAGGTTTTGGACGAGGCAATTACAACGACGCCATGATGGAGCAGTTAGCCAACATAGGTGATGGTAATCACGCTTATATTGATACCCTACATGAAGCACAAAAAGTCCTGTTAAGACAAATGAGTGGCACACTGCAAAGTATCGCCAACGACGTGAAAATTCAGCTCGAGTTTAACCCCGCTGAGGTTAAAGAATATCGTCTGATCGGTTATCAAAACCGTTTATTAAAAGACGAAGACTTTAATAACGATAAAGTCGATGCCGGTGAAATTGGGGTCGGACATACTGTTACGGCATTGTACGAACTGACCTTAGCAGGTAATAAAGGGCAAGTGGATGAACTGCGCTATCAGCAAAAGAAAATGGTCAGTACCAGTGATGAATTACTTCAGGTGAAAATTCGTTATAAATTACCAGGCGACACCGAGAGTAAACTGATCAGCCAAGTGGTCAATAAACAGCAGGTGTTACCAGACTTTAATAGCGCAAGCTCCGACTTTAAATTTGCGACCTCAGTGGCAGCATTTGCTCAAAAGCTTAAACAAAGCCAGTACCTTGGTGACATGAACTATCAAGATATTGCCAGTATTGCGCGGGCAAACAGAGGAGATGATCCGTTTAACTATCGCGGTGAATTTGTTAACTTGGTCGAACTGGCCAGTGCAATGTAACACATAGAAACTCTAATATTTATGACTCAAATCGCGCAATTACAATCAGACACAGACGAAGCTCTGATGCTTAGCTATGGCAAAGGCTGCCAAGCCGCCTTTGCCGAGTTATACGGCCGACATAAAGGGCCAATGTATCGTTATGTGTGTCGTCAATTAGGTGCAAAGCATCAGGCTAAAGCTCAAGAACTATTTCAAGAAATTTGGCTCAGAGTCATCGACAATCGGGCAAGTTATACGGTTGAGGCTAAGTTCAGCACTTGGCTTTACCGCATCGTCCATAATTTGTTGATTGATGAACACAGAAAACACACAGCGCGCGGTGAACATCTAACGCTTGTTGATGAGGCCTGTAATGACAATGAAAGTGCGTCATCCGCAGTGCTTAGTTCAAACCAAGACAATCAAGAGAGCG
>Ga0209992_10003572_pt1 | contig 12972 bp, 20 predicted proteins | sample 2SBtaG_2_FD_182564 | JGI IMG/M metagenome (GOLD analysis project Ga0209992, IMG submission 182564) | Deep subsurface microbial communities from Kolumbo volcano to uncover new lineages of life (NeLLi) - 2SBTROV12_ACTIVE470 metaG (SPAdes)... | ecosystem: Environmental > Aquatic > Marine >... | reverse complement strand
GACTTTAGTGATATATCATTTACAAGTGCAACTATTTCAGCACAAGCTGCTGTAATTTATAATAGTTCAACTGTATCTGGTTTGACTACCAATGCATCTGTTTGTGTACTAGATTTTGGTGCAGTAAAAACTTCAACTTCAGGAACATTTACAATTACGTTCCCTGCTGCTGAAGCAACTGCTGCAATTTTAAGGATCGCATAGGAGAATAAATTATGGCCTCTCTTCAAGGATGGGGCCGACAGACCTGGAATTCGGGTGCATGGAATACCTTTGCACCCGTTGACGCAACAGGTAGTGGTCTCACTTCTACAGTAGGAACTGTATCGTTAATTACGACAAACGTATTTGGTGTTACAGGAATTGGATTAACTACGACTATTGGTGATGCTGGACAAGCATCTCAATACGCAGTGACTGGTAATGCAGTAACGTCAACATTAGGCACAATGCCTAATCCAACGATTGTAGACAATCAATTACTTACTGGTTGGAACAGAGGTGTAGGCACATCAGTGCCACTAGGATGGAACGCAGCATCTTGGGGTAATGGCGATTTCATTTTATCAGTCGGCAATGGATTATCTGGAGCTTCATTAACTTCTTCTCTTGGAGAGGAATCACCAACTGGTAATGCAGACGTAACCACCACAGGTTTACCAACAACTTCTACAGTTGGAACGGCTGTTGCAACAGGTGTTGCAGAGGTTATTGCTACTGGTAACGCAATTACTTCAACTCTTGGTACAGAAACTGTTGTTGGAACATGTGTAGTTACACCAACTGGTTTAGGAACTACAGCGTCTCTTGGACAAGAAGAGGCTTCTGGTGTTTTCCAATCAGGTTGGAATAGAGGAGCGGCAGGTGACACGGGAGATATAATAGGTTGGAATGACAACCTTTGGAATGTCACTCAAGTTTCTTATCCTTTAACTGGTGTATCAACATCTACAACTACAGGATCAATGTCTTTCCAAGGAGACGTTGCACCTACAATTACAGGTGTTCAATTAAATGCATCAGCATCAACTCCTGGAACTTCAGTGTTTGTTACAGGTGTTCAATCAACATCATCAATAGGAACTTTCTCAATATCAGGAGATAATAATTTAACGATTGTTGTTACTGAACATGGAATGACATCAACCGCAGGAACGTTACCACAAACTGTTGATGTAGCAGGAAATGGAACAACATCGTCTCCTGGCACAATTACAATGACAGGAGACTGTAATCTCACTTTAACAGGTGTGGGTACAACAGCGTCTCTTGGTGATGAAACTGCCACTGGGGGAGCTACAGTATCAGTAACAGGTAATAATTTAACTACGTCTATTGGTGATGTTACAGTCACTGCAGGCGCTACAGTATCAGTAACTGGTATTGCAATGACTTCAAGCATAGGACAAGCTTCTCAAGCAAGTATATATGAAGCTCCTAGTGTATCAGCGACAATATCTTCTGGAGTATTAAATATTCGTACAGATGTAAGCTTTACACCGACTGGAGTTTCTGCTACAAGTAATACAGGGAATTTACAAGGGACTTTCTGGTCCGCTGTAGATGACTCTAACTCAGCCATAAGTTGGACAGAAGTTCATAAAGCTGCATAAAAAAAGTTTTGACAAACTTTAAAATAATAACTAAAACTTTATTAGGAGATTAAATGAGTTCAACTTATTCAACTGGCTTACGAATAGAGCTACAAGCATCAGGAGCAAATTCAGGCACTTGGGGCACTATTACGAACAATAACTTTTCTCAAGTTTTTGAGTTCGCTATTGCTGGTGTTTATTCTAAAGCAATTACTACAGGGACTTCTACAACGCTAACAAACGGCGATGGTCCACAATCTCAAGCAAACAACGAAGCTAGACAAAATCAAATAATTTTAACAGGTACAGTTTCTACGACACATACTTTACAGTTCCCAGCTACACAAAAAACTGTTGGTATTTATAATAACATTAGTGGTGGGGCTGATGTTTCTGCAAGACTAGGTGCTTCAGGAAATACTGTAACTGTTGTAAACGGTAAGTATAGATTATTAGCTACTGATGGAACTAACTGGTATGATATTTTTTCATTAGCTGGTTTAGGTGAAGCTTGGCAAATTAAAACAGGCAACTATACAGCATCGGATGGTGACAATTTATTTGTTGATACATCTGGCGGTGCAGTAACAATAACCTTACCTGCTTCTCCTTCAATTGGAAATCAAGTAAAACTTATTGACGCTGAAGGAACTTTTGGTACAAACAATTTAACAGTAGGACGTAACTCTCAGAAGATACAAGGTTCTGCTGCAGATTTAACAGTAAGCACTAACAGTGCGGGCATTGCTCTCGTTTATGTAAACGCAGACAATGGGTGGAGGTTGAAATATAACGACTAATGGCTAACTTACAAGATATAACAAACAGAAGTGAAGTAGGGGCTATTAAGCCTTGGACAAAAGCAACTGCTCCAGCAGGTTACTTGTTATGTGACGGTTCGGCAGTATCAAGATCAACCTATGCAGAATTATTTGCTGTAACAAGTACAACTTACGGATCGGGTGATGGCTCAACAACTTTTAATGTTCCTCAATTACAAGGTAAGATGCCGCAAGGTTTTGATGGTAACACATATAACTTAGCAGGCACTGGCGGTGCAAATACCGTTACAGTAGCTGTTACTAATAACCAAGCTGCTACAAATGCTACAAACCAAGCTGTTACTGTAACAGGAAGTATTTCAAATACATCTTTAACTACTGCTCAATTAGCTTCACATAATCATGGTACAAATGCTAAAACAGCATCAGGACCTGATGGTGTGGATAACGTTAACGCAGGTGGTATTGGTTTTCCTAATGCTAACATTGACAATTCAGGTTCAGGAACTGCTCACAACCACTCTCACACTTTATCTGGTACTTTAACAGGTAATATTACAACAAGTTTAACTGGAGCTGTTACGGCTGCGGGTACAAATTCATTCTCACCTTTTGTGGTGGTAAACTATATTATAAAGCATTAGGAGATATTGATGGCAACACAAATAGTAATAGCAAACGACAGTTATATAAAAGTAGATGATACTTTTCATATTGAATGGGCTGACAAAGGAAACGCATGGCAAGCAGGATGGACGCCAAATACAATTCATGTTGTAATTTGGAATGCTTTAACAGGTCAAAACGAAATTCAAAGCAAAGATGCTTCTACTGGAATGATGACAGGTAATACTGATTTAAATGCTACAAGTGACGCTGTTGGATCAACAACAGTAGCTGCTTTACTTACTTGGGCAGAAACAAGAAAAGATCAAATAGAGGCTGCTACAACTGCGTATAACAATGCTTATAAAGCTGCTTTTGATAGCTGGATAGCTGCTGGTAAAACTCCTGGAACTTTCAATGAATTAAATTCCGAAACAAATTCTTATTGGGATTGGTCTAAAACTTGGAAAGACTACGATTCAAACTATTCGTAAAAAATACCTCTTACTTGTAATACTTTTCTTTTAATAGGTCCTGTTACAGGACAAACTTTGTGTTGAATACCATTTTTAATTGCTAATAAAGTATTAGGATAAGGATAAGAAACCAAAGGTAATCCTCTTTTAGTGTCAATTAAAGTTTCACCGCCCCAATTATTATCCCAATCATCGTGAATGTAAAAAGAATAATTTAAAGTATATTTGCCATCATCGTGCCAATTTATTCCTGAAAATTTTTCATACTCATAATAAGAAAGCATTATTTTAGAATTTTCTTGAAAAGGAATAAAAGGACAATTAAACAATATTTTAAAAAATTGTTCAAAAGTTTTATCAGCTTCAATTTTTCCGTTTTCAAATACTGCAATATTTTCTTGAACATTAACATTTTTCATAGTTGTATTTTGTTGGCTATCTTTAAAAAGAAATTTTTTCCAATTAGAATATGAACCGTGTTTATTTTCTGTTTTGTAGTTATAATCTTTTACTTTTTTAAATAAATCTTTTGGTAAAAATTCATCTATAACAAGAGCACAGTCATCCATGTTTGCTTTTATATGCATTTATTTTTTTAACCAATCCACGTTATAATCGAATGTCTGTCACCTTTTGATACAGGTGTAATAGAATGAGGAAAACAAAAGTTACTTGGAAAAACAACAACGCTTCCTGCTTTTTTTTCTACAATATATTCTTTATTAAAAAATGCAAAATTGCCTCCGTCATAGTCATCATTTAATATAATAGAACAACTTAAAACTCTTGGAAATTGATCAGCATGATCTACATGTTCTTTATACTCTCCTTTTTGATCACCTTTATACAAAAGGTGAATGTACCCAGTATCTTCTGTAGTGAGACCTGTCGTAAAACTAGAATGTATATCTTTATATTTTTTTAATATAGTGCCTATGACTTCATAAATATTGTCCTTAAATTTATCATCCAATTTTTTTTGATAACATTTTCTATAGTCTTTTATAACTTTGTCATCTCCTACAGTAGCACTTGTGAACGTATCAAAATTAGATTTTTCTATAATTTCATTGCAAATTTTTTTATCTAAAACATTATTAAAAGATATAATGTAGTCAGTAATATTTTTCATCTATAGTTTTTTTTATTCCAAAACATTTTTTTATATCTGTCAACCCATTCACTTTGTAAAATATTAAGAGTTTTGTTATGTAGTTTTTCTAGATAAAAACCTGACCACATTTTAAAAGACTCACGTTTAAAAGGAACTACTTGAACCATAGGTTCACCTTTTTTAATTAGAAACTGTTTATCCCTTTTTTTTAAAATAAAGGGAAAATTAATTATGTTTACATAATTATCTGTATCTACAACTCCCTCAATAATTTTAAATCTTTCTTCTAACCTATTCATTGGGTGTATAAACAAACAACTATAGCCAGGAGGAGTTTTTATTAACCATTTATTCATAAACTTACCTGCATTTTCTCCTGTAGTTTTATGCCATTTTTCTGGTAGTTGAGTTTGGTTATGAAATCCAAATTCACCATGTTCTCTATTTGCAGGAGTCACACTAAAATCATTTTCAACAGGATCAACTAAATAATCTTGATCAAAAGGTATTATATATCCCATTGACATGGAGTCTAAAAATGGCATGCATGTTTTAACTGTGGGTGAATGCAAATTTCCTTTTGCATGTCTTTTTAATTTTTTATATTCTTCAGGAATAACTCTTGAAGCAGGTTGAGGATGTGGCCATACATCAAGCATGTTTCCGTCCGTAGCACAAAAAGTAATTTTTTTATCAAACATTTTGTCTTTCGTATTTTAAAGTTGCTACCATTCTAAGCTCAATACAAGAACGAGATATTTCACGAGCTGCATGAGTAATAAAACCATCAAAGATAACAGCTCTTCCAGGTTTAGGAATAACAGCATTTTCAATTTCTGTTTTGTCTTTGTTTAAAAAAACTGTTTCACCTGCATATATTAATGCCCATACTTTATTTAAATAAAACATTACGGTATAAATTTGATTATAATCACTACATCCATCTTCATGAAAATCATGCATTGTTCCGTAGACATATGAACTAGCATAAGAGTTTACCAACTTTACAGAGTCAAATAAATTTTCTTTTTTTAAAATATCGTCAGCAGTTTTAAAAAGAATTTTGTTAACTTTATCTTCTTTTTCTAAAGGGTTTTTAAATTTTCTAGGCCCTGACCAGTCTTTGGCAGCACCTGTAAATGTCCAAGGCTTTTCGTCTCGAAAAGAGCCATACAAAGCATCGATATCTTTTTCATTAAAAAGATTATCATGTATTTTAAATAAAGGTTTATTCATATTTTTGTATAAAATTAAAAGACATAGATCTTCTAATATCTCCTTCTATCTTAGTTTTAAATGGCATAACACAATGTTGATGCCTTGCTTCAAATATATAAAAATGTCCTATTTCAGGTTCCATCCATGTCATGTTTGTACCATCAACAGATGTAAAACCTAATTGTCCATCTTTATATTTATGAGGGTCTTTAACGTCGTTAACAAATTCTGGTACTTTTAAAAACATAACGCTGGACCATCCAGTGTTATCGTGATGCGTGTGAGGAGGATTGTATTCTCCTTCTTTCATATCATTTATCCAACAACTTAAAATTTCTAATTCTTTACTTCCTTTAAATATATTTATTTTCTCTAATGTTTCAACATAGTCATTCATACAATCAACAATATGCTTAGCTATTATTGTTTTACTAATATGATGCGTAAACTCTAATTCGGATTCTAATCGACCCGCTAATCTTGGACCCATAGATGCTAGTTCTTTTCTATGTTCTTCATATCTAATGTTTAAATCATCAATAGCCTCTAAAGGCATATCATATCTTTTAACAACTCTTCCAAATACATTTGTTTGAGCTTTCATTGTAAACTTACCCAAAATTGAATACTAAATCTTTGTTCTAAAAAAGAAACGTCTTTGTTATTTTCTGTGTATAAAGGAGTAATAGCATGAGAAATATAAGAAGGAAAAACCACCATAAAATTATTCATGTTTTCAACTTCTATTACTTTTTTATCATAAAAAAGCATATTTCCTCCCTTCAAAGAACTAGGTTTATTTAAAATTAAATTAAAAGTAAATACATTTGAATTATAAATGTCTTTGTGCCAATTGTAATATCCTCCGTTATTGTAAGAAATAACGTGAATGTTCCATTTTAATTGTCTTTCTAAAAATTCGTAAATTTGATTTCCATTATCTTTACTAAAATAAAATAATCCTTGATGTAAAAACCATCTATGTAAAGATTCTATAAATGATTCATTGTCTTTTTTTGTTTTATTATATAACCAAAAATCTAAACCACCACATTTATCACTGAAAAGTTCTTGAGTTACTTCTTTCTTTTGCTCGTTTGCATGACCCCACTTTGGTATTTGAAAAAAACTTCTGTTATTAAGAAGATCTGTATAAAGTTCTTCTACTTTTTGTTGCGGTAAAAAATTGTCGCAAGCTATTATATTCTTTGACAAATTATAATATTTCATTCTTTTTTCTGCTCCTTTCATAACATGAATTTGCTGTCAAGAAAACAATTATAAAAAGATTGCTTGATATATTCTGTACACATGTTTAAATTGGATCTCACCCAAAAATTATAAATCAAGGAGATATTATGGAAAATCAAGAAGTATTGAAGGCTATAGCTACCCTTGCTGATAAGGTGAGTCGTTACCACGAACGTTTATTAGCAGTGGAAAGAGAAAACGAAAAACTAAAGAAAGAATTATCAGAACACAGAAACGTGCCTCATATACATACAATTCAAGGTAAGCCACATAATTCCGATGCGACTGTTATGGTAACAGGTTTAGATTCTGATTTAGAATGTGAAGCTTGTAGCGCTTAATTACTCAGGAGTTTCACCTAACATGTCTGCTAAAGAAGGGGCAAAAACTTTTACGTCTCTTCTAATCTTTTCAGCAGTTGTAGAGGTTCCTGGGTTATCAACGTCAGCTTGAGCTTCTGCTTCTGAATTATACTCAGCCCCTGTATCAACGTGAGTAATTGTTGTTTCAGTTTTTACTTTGTAATGAGGAATCTGTCTTCCATCTGAAGTTGTAATATGTCCTAGTAATTCAGCAGGTTCAACTATCGGCATCGTCTTTTCTCCAATTTATATTAAAACTAATAATAACTCTATCATCATTAGAACTATTTGTTTGTACTTCATGTTGTAACCATGATGGGAAAAAAATCAAGGAATTTTCGACAGGTTCCCATTGTACGCTGTGAGCGAGGTGTATAGAGGCTTTATCTGTTTTAGGGGGTGATAGTACCTCTGACTGTGGTTTAGGTTCTAGAAACACAATATTTCCACACTTTTTAGGAGCTTTAAGATAAAAGACACCTGATAAATAGTTGTATGGATGTGTATGCACATTGTTTCGTGATCCTGGTGGGTTTATCATACCCCACATACCAGTCATCTCAGGATTGTAATCATCTTGTACGTCCATGTGATTAAAACAGTCTTTAGCATATTTAAGAATGTCACCGACCAACGGATTAAATTTCTTAATACTATATATTTCATCATGACTATGCCAACCACCGACATTGGACCGTGGCATACCCATCTCATCTTTTTCACGTAGCTGATAGATGCTATCTATAAGATGTTCGTGGCCTTTTAATTGCAGTGAAAATACGGGAGTGATAAATAAAGAGTGGAGATTGATCAGAGTTGTCCTTTCGTGATCTCCAGAAAACTTGCTATAATGTGCACCTGATTGGCAGCATTGGCTTGAACTTTAAGAATATCACTTTCTTGTAGAACTAGTGGCTGTTCCAATAATTCTGTTGTTGTATTTGTAGCAACACTCTTTGCTTTGAATATTTCAAAGGTTGCAGCACCTCGGACAACTTCAACATCAACTAAAGTTGTTGAACCAGAGTCATTACAAACTAAAAGAGATTTTACTACATCCGTAGTAGGCGAAACAGGTGGCGTAGCACCAGGGTTAGCCGTAGGAACTGTTATAACTGTTGTTAAATCTGTTGTGGTAATATCCACCATTGCGCTTTTAAAAGTATTAGCCAAGGAAAAAAGCCTCCGACTGCGTTTCTTCTTTTAAATCTTGTTGGTAGTTTGTGTTAAGTAAAAGAATAATTTGATCTAGTAATGCAATCATTTGATCAAACTGATTAGCATCATATTCTGGTGTTGCATTTGGTAATCGTGTAATTGTTAGTTTAGCCATTATCTTCTTCCATCTGGTCTAAGTTGTAACTTAGTAGATCCAAGTCTCCAAGCTGTGTCATTAACTGTGTTGGTTTCATATTTAATTTTAACGGCTCTACCTCTACCTCTTACATCAATTTTCTCTGTGGTGCTAGTAATACTGCCTGTTGTAGTTACATTAGCTGCAGATTGTGGATACTGCTCAAGCGTTAAAGTAGCTGTCATTGTATTAGCAAGATTATCAAAGTCAGGAACTAATCTACTAACTGACATAAGCTCATCGCCATCAGCAATTTCAACAGATCCAGTTGTTAAGAAAGCAGGTAAGGCTGTGCCATCTGCTTGGTTATTACCAGACTCATGTTCATAAATATAAGAAGCTCCTGCTGTTAAACCTAGTATAGTTGATACATTTGCTGTTAAACTTGCACTATATTCTGTAGCAATTGGCTGTTCAAATACATAAGCACCAAGCCATGTTGTTCTTCCAATATTAACGGTATACCAAGTGTTTTCTAAATAATTGTAAGCAACACCTCTATCTATTGCTGTAGCACTTGCTGAAGGATAGTACCAAATAATTTCATTAAAAGCTGTGTTTATACCACAGGCAATATCATTTCTATTTGTGTAACTAAGATCATCAAATACATAATCTTGTACAGAACATGGCATTTTTTTGACAACACCATCATACATGTAAAAAGAATTATCAGACATCCAATATGCTCTGCCATTTACTTCAATAGCAGCATGTTGCCCTATTAATCCGCAGTTAGCACCAAGTTGTCTAAGACCAAAAGTAAAAGGTGTACCAACAAACTGAACACCATGAAGTGATGTATCTGTCCAAACAAGTATTTGACCTGATGATTTAACAGCGCCTACTATTCTAGAACCATCGGATATACGTAGTGAACCAGCTTCGTTTGTTGCTACTGGCGTATAATCTGTAGCATCTTCTCGATCAGAAAATCTAAATAATAAATCATCTTGCGTTGCTGGTGTGCCAATAGTAGTTTCTGTACCAAAAATCATTAAGTGTCTTGTATCTGTTGAAACTAAACTAAATCTAGATGCAGTAGGAGCATTAGATAAAGCTGTTGCTCTTGCGTCTATTGCACCAGAAATATCTTTTATATAGGTACTAGCATTTAATACTGTAGCAATTAAATCTTCACCAAAATTATCTAGTGACCAACTACGTGCTGCAATAGTAACACTTGAAGATGTGCTTGGTTCATTCCATGCACCAGTGCTCCAAGTATCCGTGCCCCATCCGTATCCAAAAGTTGAAGCAGTCTCCCCAATATTAATTTGATAATTAGCATTGCCTGAGCCACCTCCGCCAGAGGTAGATCCAGAAGCTGCGCTAGTATGTGTTACTTTATAAGTATTAGCGTCAACATATGTTGTAACTTCAAACTCATTGTTCATGTTCAAACCATCTATTGCAGAGAAAGAATCAAAAGTTACAAAGTCTCCTTCAATAGCGCCGTGATCTGCGTCAGTGACAGTGACTGTTGTTGTACCATTTGTTGTAAAAGGATTTGTTAAAGCTGCTGTTTCTCTAATGGGTGTAATGTCATAAAGAGCACTACCCGAGAATAAATATAATTTTCTATCGGTGCCTAAAGCAAGGTATCTGGTTCCGTCTAAACCAATCCAGCTATGTGTATCACGGACCACGCCCACAATAGTTTTGTTTGGATCTGGTAAATAAGCCCAGCCTTTCCATCTTTCTGGCTTTCCGTAGTGAAAACGTACAAGATTTGAGTCAACATACTTACGTTGATCTCCTGCTGAGTAAGCGGTATCTTGTTTATCAATGCCTGGTTGAAATTTTAAATCTACGAGTTTCATGGGCGATTATTCTAACCTATTTTGTTTAAAAGCTAAAGATCAATTTCTGGTTCAAACCATATAATAAGAGCAAATCTTGGAGTTACGTTTTCGGCTGTATATAATAAAGGTGAATGATGTGTATCATGCCCGTTAAAAAGAACGGCTCTATTAGGATAACAGCCCACGGCTGTATTTAAATTTAAAACATCACCACGGGACTCGTAAAAACCAGTTCCAGCGTTCATATGTGAATCACCATGTAAGTAAATAATTAAATGTTTTTCTGTTGGAAATTTTAGTTTATCTACATGAGGAGTGGGTTCTTTTGTGGCTACAAGGGTAAAAGCAGCCAAATGTAAGTTTTTTATACCCATATTAAAATATTTTATAATAGATTTTTCTATATCTTTTAACAAATCATCATTCTCAAAAATTTGATTTGTATAGAAAAAATGTTCATCATATATTTTATCATCAGTTTTATATTTAATTTCGTTGTCATACTCTAAAGTTGTGCAGTAAACAGACAACTTATCAAATAAATCTTCTGGTAAAAAATTATCTTTAATTTGTAAATCTAAATTCATTTTTTTTCCTGTGGTGTAAATTGAGTGGCCACGTTGCCTTTGAATGAATAATTACCCATGTGTGTCATGCCACTTATAATGTCAGCATAAATTTTACCGCCTATTTTCTGCCATAAACGACAAAAGGCATAGTCTTCTGATAAATATCTTTTGGTATCAGGCTCTATCATTGTGTCAAAAAAAGCATAATTCCAATCAGATGTGTCATGATAGCCAAAGGTTTTGTCATGAGGATCTCCTAAATGTTGATCAGATTTAAATCTAAGATGAGGATATGCTAATGCCATTTTTTTAAATACATTTCTTTTAATTAACATAAATCCTGTGGCACCATCTAATACTTCTATAAATCCTTTTTTTGCCATTACTTTCTTTGGATTTTTAACATTTAAATTATATTGTAAAGATGCTGCATGTAACTCATCTTCTTTAATGTTTGGATTTTCCTTCACTCTTCTAATTGCTTTTGTCCAATCAATCACCTTTCGTGGATACACTCCCGTTACCACATCTTCATCTAAGTCTAGCATACGAAAGACAGACTCAGGATTAAAAGCAATGTCGGCATCAATAAACAAAAGATGTGTGTATTCTGTGTTGTCCATAAATAACTGCACTAATGTGTTACGAGCTCTTGTTACCAAAGACTCATTGCCAATAGTTCCAAATTGTAACTCTATCTTTTTCTGTGCAGCTAAAGCTGTAAGTTGTAAACAGCTCTTAAAGTAATCTGCTGTAAGCATATTGCCATAACACGGAGTGCCAATAAATATTTTACTCATTTGTTTCCCACAAAGATAGAGATAAGACTATTCTTTCTGTAGAAGAAAAAGAATGATGTATGTTTCCTTTATAAATATATAAAAGATCACCTGGACATAGTTTAATATCCTTACCTTTGATATGATAATATGTGTTATTGTAAACACCTAAAATAAGAACATGTTCAGGATCAACGTGACTGCTACCAACTTCTCCTTTTGTAGAAAAGAAAAAATCTAAATTACCCATGTTGTGATTAAATGTATTTTTCATAATATTGTTAAGAAAAGTAAGGTAAGCATTGAAAAAAATACTTGTATCTTTATTAACAACATTAACCATTTGAAAAACATTTAAACTATTTTCATTTTTTGATAGGTAATTACTTATAGGATAAGTGTTATAGAATTCAAATAAACTATTAAAATCAAAATTTAATCCAAAAGATTTTAAATTAATTGCGTTTTTGAGTAATGCGTAGCTTTTATCTTTATGTGCTTTTTTAATTTTCTGCATAGCTCACTGTTAAATATTCTATTTTCTTTAGCCAATCTTTAGGTATAGCGATAGCACCACCACCTGTAATGTCTTCTTTGTCTTTACTGTAGGAACGCATAATAATTATTTTTTCTTTACCATTATGTACCATCCACCCTACCTCTTGGCACACGGCCAACGGAGCATTAGTAACTTCTTTTATATCTAGCCACCCTGTTTCTGTATCACGGGCGTCTAACCACGTCACACGGACCATTGGTGTTTTGTCTATGTCAAACATTTTCTTTATAAAATATGTTAAGTGTATATCTTTTAGAGCTATCCCCAAAAGATTGTAGATCTGAGTGTGGTATCTTTAAGCCATTAAAAAACAATCCTCTGTTCTCTACAAAACCTATGTGTGATGATAATTTTTCGTTATGCAGAAACCCCGTGCCGTTGTTAAGTAAAGGTTCTCCTTTTACAAATAAAAGAAAGTTGGCAACATTACCTTTATCATCATCAGTATGAAACAAAGGTTCTTTGTTATTTTCTCGTAAATGTGCACTTACGGATATTGGTT
>Ga0209992_10003569_pt1 | contig 12979 bp, 9 predicted proteins | sample 2SBtaG_2_FD_182564 | JGI IMG/M metagenome (GOLD analysis project Ga0209992, IMG submission 182564) | Deep subsurface microbial communities from Kolumbo volcano to uncover new lineages of life (NeLLi) - 2SBTROV12_ACTIVE470 metaG (SPAdes)... | ecosystem: Environmental > Aquatic > Marine > Volcanic... | reverse complement strand
GCAGGTGGGATCCTGCGCGGTTGGATCCGCAGAGCACTACCTGACAGTGAATAACGTCAGGGCGCGACTTTTCAATTCAGGAAATCTTTTCTGGAAAGGTGCCCCCAACGTTTACACTGTTCCCAAAGATGACGGTGTCAATGCCATTTTTACTTCGGGTCTCTGGCTGGGTGGTTATGTAAATAACTCCCTGAGGGTCGCTGGTTCGACGTATGGACCGTACGAATTCTTTCCAGGCCCCGTGGACGCAGTTGTCCAGGGAGAAGACTGTTCTGCCTACGACCGGATCTATCGAATCGCGGATCGAGACATGAGCGATCTGGATTCTGGCGGAACCCCTTCGCGCGACGTTTCAGAATGGCCGTGGCAGCTTGGCGCTCCTGTGATTGACGGTGACGGTAATCCCAATAATTATGATCTGGCAGCAGGCGACCGCCCCGAGCTGCTTGGAGGAGAATCCCTTTTCTGGATCATGAACGATGTTGGAAATGTGCATGCAAGAACCGGTTCATCCCCTCTGGGAGTCGAAGTCCACGTGACGGCGTTTGCAGCCTCATCCTCAAACGCAGATCTGGATAATAGCACGTTTTATCGATACAAGGTCATCAATAAAAACGCGCTACCGATAGAAGACATGTATCTGGGACTGTTCAGCGATGCCGACCTGGGGAATTTCAATGATGATTACGTCGGTAGCAATCCGTCCCAGAATCTCGGATACATCTACAATGCCGACGATGACGACGAAGTCGCAAGTTCCGGATACGGCGCCGCACCGCCCGCATTGGGATACAAGATTCTTGGAGGTGCAGTGGTCGATTCAGATGGACTGGACAATGACAACGATGGATCAGTGGATGAAGCCGGCGAGGAGCTCGGTCTTGCTTCATTCATCTTCTATAACAACGGAGGTGGAGTCCAGGGCGACCCCGCGAATGGATCCGACTACTACAACTATATGAGGGGGGTATGGAAGGACGGAAATCCGGTCACAGAAGGAGGTAGCGGGTACCAGACTGGCGGACCGGTCACGACACACATGTTCAGCGGCAACCCGCCAGGATTCTGGTCAGAATTCGATTCTGATGGATTGGGTAACGCCATCGCTCCGGCAGATCGTCGTTTTGTCACAGGTGTTGGACCATTCACACTTGCACCGGGTGAGTCCACTGAAATCTTTGTTGGGATTTTGTGGGCTCGCGGGACGGACAATCTTGATTCAGTTAACGAACTGTTTGCGATGTCTGCTCGACTGGATGGGACGCAGCCGGGAGATATTTCGAGTGATCCAGCCCCGACGATAACCGAGGTTCCTACACCCTTGTCGCCAGCACACGGCTCAACGGACCAGCCGCTGGACATGACGTTGACGTGGGCATTTTCAGGATCCTCGGAAGCTCAATTTCAGCTTGAACTCGCTGACAATCCTCAGCTGAGCGATCCTATGGTCTTTGCCACGGATTCGAGGCAGCAAGATCTCAGCTCCTCACTGACCGCGGATACACAATATTTCTGGAGGCTCAGAGCATTCAATGCTTCCTCGTATGGATCCTGGTCCCAGATATTTTCATTCACGACAAGCGAGGTTGAATTCGCAAACTTGAGCCCCTTCATTGACTTTGTGGTTGCCGCCAATGCTGGTGGTCCGCTCGTACCTCCCGTGGGTGCATCTGCTGATTGGGAAGCTTTCCCTGGTACCGGTCGACCCGATGCGACACAGCAGGTAGGACCAGCTCATTGGCTCATCTCCACCTTCCAGACCAATGCATGTGCGAACGGCGACTGCGGTCCGTACAGCACGTTCCTGTCTCGTGTAGTCCGGAACGGAATTGGACGGGTCGTCCCGTACGATCTGGAGATTCGATTCGACTCAGCAACCAATTACGCACTCGATTGGTGGACTAGCGGAACTGCCGCGCAGGTCCCATTTTCGATCTGGCGTTCAGATGCCGGAACGACAGGGAATACCTCGGACGACGTTCGTCTCGTACCCGTGATGTTTGATATAGATGGAAACTCGCAATTCAATCTGCAAGCACTTGATCACACGATTTCAGCTGCGGACAACGATCCGTACACCGACGCGATTTACTTTTACACCCCGCTCGATCAAACACCCGGAGAGTCGGGTTACAATGCGTGGCTTAACGAGGCACAAACCTCCTCAGGTGACGGTTTCACCGAACTCGGAGATGAGATTATTGGACGCGTCTCACTTGTGAGCTGGAATGGCTCCAATGGCCCGACCGCAGATGCCGATTTTGTTGCTGCCCTCCCCGAAGTCGGAACAGTTTTCAGACTTGAAGGCTACGGCTCGGCATTTCCTCCGCCGGTTCTTTCTACTCCGGGCGACCTCGCGTATCAGGCTCCCGGTGACGTTTCGTTCTCCTGGGTTTCGGCAACGGAAGGCACGGATCGACTCGTCATTGCTTCGGATGCAGCGTTGACGAGTATTGTATCGGACGTTCCGTCTGCATCGCCTCCTTCAATTGTCAATCTTGGCGCCGGTACCTACTACTGGAGAATCGAACGCGCCGGAGGAGGCGGTCACTCGGAAACGTGGTCATTCACGTTGACACCACCGGCAAACTTCGATTACACCGTTACGAGCGGATGGAATATGGTCGGAGTGCCGTTTTCTTCTGATGATATGTCTACCTCAGGTCTGTTCGGAGCTTCGCCAGGTCGAACAGTGTCCACATTTGAAGGACAGTACGTTGACCCTGTTGCAGATCAGGTTGATTTTGGACGGGCCTACTGGGTGAACTTCAGTTCGGGTGCCACGGTGAGCAATGATGTGTTTCTGAGATCTCAATTTGACGTTTTGGTAGAACCAGGATGGAATATGATCTCTGGCCCAAATTGCTCACTTCCAACGGCGAATCTGACCGGTGATACAGGTGTTCTGGCTGCAGGGACGCAGTTTGCCTATTCGGGCGGAGCTTATGTGTTTTCATCCAGCTTTGAATCCGGTACGGGGTACTGGATTTTCGCTGATGCAGCCGGCACGATCACGTTGGATTGTGCGCTCGCCAAAGGGGGTAATCAAGGGTCCGATCTGGATCTGTTGGACACCTTCGTTTCCTTCACGCTTACACCTGAGGGATCGATGCCACAGGTCCTCTATTTTGGATCTGACTTGCCTGACGAGCTGTCTCCAATGGCTTTTTCACTTCCTCCGATTGCCCCTTCACAGCAGTGGAGAGCTCAATATGAGGACGGTCGGTATGTGACCGAGCAGCCCTCTGCCACCGTGTCGATATCAGGGGCAACGTTCCCGATTGTCATCGACCGGGGAGCCATAGAGGAGGGAGAGAGTCTTCTGATAACGGTCCTCGATAATACCGGACAGATCCTTGATTCGGCAGAACTGGCGGCTGGTGAGTCGTTTCAGATTGATGATTCGCAATCCGCCGCATTGCAAATTGCTTCTACGGGTAGTCTGTCGACCGATACTGAGGATTCACAGCTTCCAGAGAGATTTACTGTCTCACAGAACTATCCTAACCCGTTCAATCCTGTTACCAATTTTGAGTTCGCCGTGCCGACTACAGAGGTCGTGACCATCGTCGTTCTCGATGTTACCGGTAGAGAGGTGGTTCGCGTGGCAGATGCTGTGAGTTTCTCCCCCGGCTGGCACAGTATCAGATTCAATGGGGACAAACTGCCGAGCGGTGTCTATTTCTACAGGATTCAGACCCAGACGGAATCGATGGTTCGCCGGATGGTGCTGTTGAAATAGCTCCAGCCCGAAATTATTCAACCACAGTCAGTTGGAGAGGCGCTCAATATTGGATTGGGCGTCTCTCCTTTTTGCCGGGTCCGTTTCATACTCGAGCACTGAATTCCAGTGAGTAACGGCCGTAGCGCGATCACCTTTCTGCTCATACTGCGTTGCCAATTCAACCAGCACATCTGTCTGTCTGGATTGAATGGACAAGGATGATTCCAGATAGAGAATGGAATCGTCGGTTTGCGACATGGCTGCGTAGGTCATCCCCAGATTCTTGTAGATCAGAAACACGTACGGATCGTTGGGGGCCGCATCCTGTCCTCGCTTCAGCACGTTGATCGCTTCCTCGTGTTCGCCTGCGCCGAGAAGCGTATTTCCCCACGCGCTGTAAGCCAACGTGAAAGCTCCGTCGAGCGCCACGGCAGACGAAAAAGCATCAAGCGCTTCCGTTGCGTTTCCCGAATCAACCAGTCCGATGCCAAGATTGAAGAATGCCACGGCGTCATTCTCATTCAGGTTAATTGCATTCCGGGCATATTCAATCGCCAGATCGTATTCGCCCATGGCGTTCTTGAGGGAGGCATAGGATGTCCAGGCTGACCAGAGATCGGGATCGCGATCAATCGCCCGCTCATACTCAGCTTCAGCCAGAGAAAAACTCCGGTTGTTCTGGTGTTCGATGCCGGCTTCGACGAAGCCTCGCGCAGCAATTCGATCTTCTTCGGAGCGCTGTGCTCCCGGCATACCGACCACCCAGAGCAGTATCAGGGCTGAAACGGCCAAGACAGCAGTGATCAGAATCCATGGCCTTCGCGCGATCGGAGCGGTGTCCAGATTGATGGTGACGCTTTTCGGCGATGAGGTCTTGGTCTTTGTTACCGCGACCTCATTTTCGCCATCAACCTCGGGCGAATCCGGCTCGGAAACGGCGACAGGCGGCGCCGGAGCAGAGGACGCGCTGTGCTGTTCACCTTTAAGAAGGGCAACTACTTCGGTCGCGCTCTTCAATCGTTTGTCCGGGTCCTTTTCAAGCAAACCGTTGATGACCGCTTCAATATGCTCGGGAATGTCAGAGCGCCAGGTGGAAGGTGCTTCGTGTGCCTCGTTGGCCGCTGAATAGAGAATAGCGGCATCGTAGGGGCCATCAAATGGCCGTTTCCCGGTGATCATTTCGTACATCACCACACCAAGTGCCCACAGGTCCGTACGATGATCCAGATCTCGTCCTTGCGCCTGTTCCGGACTCATGTAAGCAAGCGTGCCAAGCGACTGACCGCCGATTGTAAGATTTACATTTTGAACTTTGGCCAATCCAAAATCCAGAATCTTGGCCGTTCCGCGATCGGTAACGATCACATTTCCTGGTTTGATATCCCGGTGCACAATTCCTGATTCATGCGCGATTTCGAGGCCAGATGCAATCTGGATACTGAAGTCTATCGCCTCTTCCAGTTCTATCGGTCCCTCTTCAATACGGTCTTCCAACGTCGAACCATCATAGTACGCCATCACGATGAACAGATGGCCGTCATCAGTACGACCGATCTCGTGCACGATGGCGATATTTGGATGATCCAGCGCTGAAACCGACTTGGCTTCATTGATAAACCGCGCCTCAACGGATTCATCCGAGGTCAGCATGGGTGGCAGAAACTTCAGCGCCACCGTGCGATCAAGCGACGTGTCGGACGCCTTATAGACGACACCCATGCCGCCCCGGCCCAACTCGGACTCGATTACATACTGAGATATTTGTTTTCCAATCATCAATTTTGACGCTTCCAACGATCAGAAACTCGATCCTGGACGGGGGAAATGCAATATGGATTTGTCCCTATGGATGTTGGTTGTTGCCGATTGTTCCATCCGGGCTCCGGAGAAGGTACGCTGCGATTCGGCTACGAATCAGGTTGGTTCTTTTCGACGAGTCGGTTACGTTGACCCGTACCACTGCATCAAATGATCCCGCTCCTCGTCATGAAATCTCTTCTCTCCCTCCTGCTGCTCTCCGCCCTCACCCTGACCACAGCAACGGCTCAGGATTTCACAGCACACGAAGACATGAGTTTCTTCATTACGAGCGCCGGCCCCGGAAACGGAGCAGATCTTGGTGGCCTGGAGGGAGCCGATGCTCACTGTCAGTATCTGGCTGAAGCGGTAGGATCAACCGAAAGGGATTGGCGAGCGTATCTGAGCACACACGGCTCGGAAGGAAGTGAAGACGTCCACGCCAAAGACCGAATCGGAGAGGGACCCTGGTATAACTCCACGGGGGTACTGGTGGCGAACGATGTTTACCACCTGCACTCCGACGAGGCCAATCTCACGAAGGAAGCCTCGTTGAACGAACTTGGCCAGATGGTAAATGGTAGAGGCGATAGCCCGAATATGCACGATGTGATCACGGGGTCAAACCTCGATGGTACTCTGTTCGTCGGAGAAGGCGATACAACCTGCGGAAACTGGACAAGTCATGGCGAAGGAAGTGCCCGTGTGGGACACCACGACCGCACCGGTGGCGGGGAAAATCCAACATCCTGGAATTCAGCGCACGGCTCTCGAGGTTGTAGTCAGGAAAATTTGCAGGGAACGGGAGGCAACGGCTTGTACTACTGCTTTGCGACCACACCTGCGAAAGACAACTGATCGCCGCATCACTCGCGATGCGCGTCGGGGAGTCTCATGAATGTAAACTCAGTCATTTCTCCGTTTCTGGATGAGCATGGAGTGCTGATCCTTGATGGAGGATTTGCGACCGAACTGGAAAAACATGGGTGTGACCTGAACAATACGCTCTGGTCTGCCAGTGTCCTGCAGAAAAGCCCGGAGATCATACGGGCTGTTCACGATAGTTATCTGGAGTCGGGAGCCGATTGTATAGCGTCGGCCAGCTATCAGGCCACACCTCAGGGATTTGCCGGGATTGGCTTGTCGGAAAATGAATCTGAGAGGCTCATCCGACTTTCGGCCTCGTTGGCAGAAGAAGCTCGAAATTCGTTCCACAAACGACACCCTGAGCGGCTCAAGCCAATTGTGGGAGCGAGCATAGGGCCATACGGAGCTTATTTGTCCGACGGATCCGAATACACTGGTTCGTATTCACTTTCCCGAACAGAACTGGCCACTTTTCATGAGCCTCGGTGGAGCATTCTAGCGGACTCACCATCTGATTTCATGGCCTGTGAAACTATCCCGAGTCTGAAAGAGGCTGAAGCGCTGGTTGATCTTTTGTCTGGCACTCCGGAACGCACTGCCACGATCAGTTTTTCGTGTCGAGACGGGCATCACATCAGTGATGGAACGCCGATTCGGGAATGCGCCAGCCTTCTGGAGAGTGTTGAACAGGTAGTCGCTGTAGGCGTGAATTGCATGGCGCCACATCTGACGACATCCCTGGTGCAAAATCTGGCTGAGGAGTTGAACGACACGGAGATCATGGTCTATCCCAATTCAGGAGAGGTGTTCGACGCAAGCAGTAAAACGTGGTCGGGTATGGAAAATCTGGATGCATGCGCTACGGCGGCGCAGGAATGGTACTCACATGGTGCACGCATAATTGGGGGTTGTTGTCGCACGGGTCCCGAACACATCGGGGCGATGCGCAAACATCTGATCTAGAATTGCCCTAACTCAAAAGGGCGATCCAGATGGCTCTATTTGCTCAGCAAGTCTGCAAGGGCAGCTTTCAGGGAGACAAACTTGAAATTGTAGCCCGCGGTTGAGGCAGCATTCGGTACGGCCCGCTGACCTGCCAACAAAACCTCCGAAGCTTCGCCAAAAAGGAGTTTCAGTCCGAAGCCCGGTACGGGTAGAACTGCAAGCCGCCCGAGCTGTCCGCCCAGTGTTTTGGCGAAGTCCCGAAAGGTGACAGGCTGAGGCGACGTGGCATTAAAAGGACCATCAAATCTTTCATTCGTGAGTGCCGTCACAATCATCCCAACCACGTCGTCGAGATGAATCCAGGGGACGTATTGGCGCCCCGAGCCCACCGGTCCACCCAGGCCCAGACGGAAAGGAAGCAGCATTTTTTCGAGTGCACCGCCACCAAGTCCAAGAACTACCCCGATTCGAGGGCATGCAACACGCACACCGGATTGTCGAGCTTGAAGTGCCGCGTTTTCCCAGTCTCTGGATAGCTCTGCCAGAAAACCGTCCCCCGCGGGAGCATTTTCGTCCAGTATCGTTTCTTGCCCGTCTCCATAGTACCCCACGGCGCTGGCGGATACCATGACGCTCGGCGGCGAATCGGATCGCCCTATCGACTCAACCAGTCTGCGGGTCAGGTCAACGCGACTTTCTCTGAGAGCCGTTTTTCGACTCTCGCTCCATCTGCTACCTATTACCGGTTCGCCGGCCAGGTTAATCACCGCGTCCGATACAGATATCAGCAAATCCAATTGATCGTCTTCGGCGGCGACGCGCTCTATCTGAACCATGTCACCGAGGCGTTCACGAGCTTTTTCGACATCTCGAACCAGCGCCGTGACCTCATGATCTGCATTCAGAAGACGGGTCACGACTGCCGAGCCGATGAAGCCTGTCGCTCCCGTAAGCAAGACTTTCATACGATTCATAATTCTTGATGCCGGAACTGTGTGCTGGAAAATACTATTATGGATCATTATCCATAAATCACAGCTCGGGTCGTCCATGAATTCTCTTGAACTCAAAATCCCCCCTGTTGTTGTGGCGGCCCTGACAATTGGGAGTATGTGGATCGTTGCGAAAAACACTCCCGGGTCAGACATGGCGTTTGGTGATCAGCTGTCGGGACTACTTTTAGCGACCGGTGTAGCGGTAATGCTATGGAGTACGGTATCCTTCAGCCGGGCAAAAACGACGGTAGATCCCACCAAGCCCCACGCCGCATCATCATTACTTACGTCTGGCCTGTTCGGGATTTCGCGCAATCCGATCTACGTGGGGATGTTTCTGTTTATCCTCGGATGTGGATTCCGGATGGGAAACGTATTCTCGCTCGCCCTTGCCGCAGGATTCGTCTTTTACATGAATCGATTTCAGATCGAGCCCGAGGAAGATGCTCTGGAAAAGCTGTTTCCAGAAGAGTATTCTGAATACAGAAAGCGGGTCCGACGCTGGCTCTGACGTAACTCCCACCATCTTACTTCCAACCCATGATCAAACCCGTTCGCTTTCTGATTCTGATTGTCTGTTTTTCACTTTCGCTCGCGGCTTGCACGTCCGACACGGATTTAAACGAATCAGCGCCAGCTGCAGTCGACACGCTTCGGGTAATGGCTTACAATATTCACCACGGTGAAGGCATGGATGAGGTGCTGGATCTGGAGCGTATCGCTGCCCTGATTCGAGAGGTTGATCCTGACCTTGTGGCGCTGCAGGAAGTCGACAGCGTCGTCACGCGGACCAAGGGCGTAGATCAAGCTTCAGAATTGGCCAGGCTTACCGGGATGGATTCCCGTTTTGGCCGGTTCATGGCGTACCAAGGAGGCGCTTACGGAATGGCGGTACTGTCCCGTTTGCCTCTCAGGTCGTCGAACAATTATCGGCTTCCGGATGGCGACGAGCCCAGAACCGCATTGGCGGTGGAGGTCGAACTTCCTGGAAGTAAAAAGCGCGTTCGGTTTATTGGAATACACTTTTACAGGACCGAAGAAGAACGGCTCGCACAGGCCCAGCGCATGGAGGAGTACCTGGCGAGCGAGGAGGAAATGACGACGTTTCTGGCAGGTGACTTCAATTCCCAGCCCGGAACGGCGGTCTTGCAGCATCTTGAATCGTCCTGGACCGTCGTTGACAAAGGACATGACCACTTCACGTTCCCATCGTACGGACCAGAGAGGGAGATCGACTTTTTCATGTATCGAGCGCAGGGAGAAGTGGAAATCATCCACCAGGAGATTCTCAATGAGCCTGTGATGTCGGATCATCAACCCCTCGTAATGGATGTCGTGATTCGAAACCCATAAGGGGTTATCTCACGTAAACCATGGTCGGAAATGCGTTCGAATGTGGAGGAAAACCGTTGGAAAGACTGACAATCGAGAATGCGAGGAAAGCGCTCAAACGAAGAGAGGCACTGTTCGAAAAAGTGTTTCAACACGGCTCGTTGGAAGTGGAATACTACAAGCCAGAGATCCAGGACTATCAATCTCCCCACACCAGAGATGAGATCTATGTGATCGCATCAGGCTCGGGTATCTTTGTGAATGGAGAATCTCGAGAGCCCTATGAAGTCGGAGAGGTGCTCTTTGTACCGGCCGGGGTTGAGCATCGTTTTGAGGAATTCACCGAGGACTTCGCAACGTGGGTTTTCTTTTATGGGCCCGAAGGTGGTGAATCGTCTGGCGATCCAGGCGCCGGTCCGAAGTTCAGAGCGGTCAACCCCGTTCTACCCGTGAAAGATGTTTCTCAAGCAATTGACTTCTATGTCCATCGTCTGGGATTCCATCTGCTGTCTCAGGATTCGGCTGAGCATCCGCACTATGTCTGCGTTGCCCGGGGAGGCGCAGAAATTCACTTGCAATGGCATGATGAGTCGGAGTGGGATCGCGCTGAGCGTCCTCAGCTGCGATTTGTTGTGGAGGACGTAGACGCCCTGTTCAACGAATGGATCGGCCAGGACGTCTATCATGAGAGTACCCAAGTGCGCAATACGGCGTGGCACACGCGCGAATTCGCCTTTTTCGATCCGAACAAGAACGGATTGACATTTTATCAGGGTTCAGACCACTGAATGAAACGCCAGACGAAGTATCAACAATGACACCAGCACCCATCAAAGACGAAATCTCATTCGGCGATTTTGAGAAGGTCGATATCCGGATAGGCACGATCATATCCGTGACCGAGGTCATCACTTCGGACAAACTCATGAAATTGACGGTCGATTTCGGAGACCACACGAGGTCCATCCTTGCCGGCATCAAAAAAGAGCGAGAGAACCCTCAAGAGATTGAAGGAAAACAAGCTCTGTTCGTTGTCAACATGGCTCCCAGAAAAATGGCCGGTGAACTTTCAGAAGGTATGCTCTTCGATATCGGCTTCGCTGACGGCATTCTCCCATGCCTGGCCATGCCCGAACGTGAAGTACCGGCAGGAACCAGGGCTGGATAAAGGCTCTACTTTCTGGTCTGATCAGCTGTTTTGGGTCGCAACCGGACTTATTTCATCAACGTGAAATCAACCGTGGCCATGGTGTCATCCCACATCAGGGCGAGGACTCCACCGTCCTCGGTAACGTCGATGAAACTGATGGTGAACTGATCAACAGACCATGGTAGCTCTTCCACATCCATTTTAGTACGAACAACATCCTTTTCGTTGGAATAGCCAGAAGAGCCCCAAATTCCTGGTTCTTCTGAATCGAAGTCAGGCCTGGATATGTGACTGGACAGAATGAAAGACCAGTTTCCTTCATCCAAATCGACAAAAAGCAGGTATTCACCTGCACCGACATGATGATCACCTATCATCAGATCACGTTCAGTCATGAATTGGGTGGACTTGTTGGCTCCGGCACGCCAAACAGGTGTGTCACCCGTGACAAATGCTCCGTAGGAGTCGCCCATTTCAAAGATGTCCGTTCTGGAACGGAGAATCGGGCGGCCGTAGTCGACAACTATCCAGTTTTCGCCAATCTGTGTTGAGGCTTCGCCTCTTGGTGAAGGCATTCGTTCTTGAGCGAGCAGGGGGGCCGTCGAGAATGCCGCAAGGGCGAGAAGAGAAATTAGAAGACGCATGTTCCGAATGAGTTTGGTTTCGCGCACAAACCCATTTAGTGCGCTTGGGTTCTCCGGATGGAGAATTGTCCTTTCGAAGACGGATGCCTATATAATTCGTTCAAGCCCGTCCATTCCACCATTTGGTGACCGAATGCGGTCTCGAATTGAATAAAACGGGTATTCACGATGACCAGATCAGCTTCCACCGGTATCATTGGTTCACTTTCGGTAATTCTGTTTTTTTGCGCCCCACTCTCAGCTCAGGATATTGGGCGGATGGTGAAAGAAGCTCCAGAATTCAAGCTCGTCCAACCCGAACTGTTCGAAGGAGGTAGATCGCTGACCAATGCCATTGCTGATTTCGACAACGATGGTGACCTGGATATTTTTGTTGGATTCAACGCCCAACCCAATCGGCTGTACCGAAACGAGGGAGGCGTGTTTTCGGACGTAGCCGCCTCAGTAGGTCTTGCCGATGATGATGTAACTCGTACCGCCGCCTGGGGAGACTACAACGGTGACGGCCACCTGGACCTGTTTGTCGGCTTCGTCTCACGGGAAGGCAGTTCCAATAAACTCTATCGCAACGATGGAAACGGTGAGCACTTTACCGATGTCACCGAGGAAACGGGCGCAGGATTGAGTGGAAGCTTTCGGCAGGCGAGTTGGATCGATTACGATGGGGATTCAGACCTGGATCTCTACATCGGGCTTCGGGACAAACCAAACGTCTTGCTCGAAAACAACAGCGGCTTGTTCTCAGATGTTGCACCCGAGAAGGGAGTAGCCGACGCGAGAAGAACCGTCGGCGCAGCCTGGTTCGACTATGACATGGATGGAGATTTGGATCTCGTGGTCGCGAATATGGACGGAGACGGCAATGGCCTGTTCAGAAACGACGGAGAGTCCTTCGTCGATGTTGCCTCGCATGCCGGTCTGGCAGACGGGGGGCGAGGCCTTGGTGATGCATCGCTCGGTACGGTCCGCCCGACCATCGTCGATTACGACAATGATGGATACCTGGATGTCTTTATGGCCAATTATGGGCCGAACGGATTATTCCGAAACAACGGTGATGGCACGTTCGACAACAAAGCACCAGCGTTGGGCCTCGCAATTGACAATCGTTACGACACCTCGACATGGGGAGACTTTGACAACGACGGTTTGGTGGATGTCTATATCAATGGCACGATTACAGGCGGCGTCAGCTACCGGGACTACATTTTCCGAAACACAGGTGACGATTTTGTAGAAGTGACTCCTGAGATCGTGCTGGATCAGAAAGGAGACCATGGCGCTCACTGGGTAGACTTCAATCAGGACGGAGCACTGGACCTCGCACTGACAGGGGCCGCTGAGGACGGCATGCATCATCTTCTGAAAAACATAACGAAGACCCAGGGTGACGCCACGTCCCTGACCATATCCGTTCGCGACTCGGACGGTCATCAATCGCTCGCTGGATCCGAAGTACGACTTTATGACTCCATTTCGGGTGATCCGCTCGGTACACGAATTCTGGACACGGGATCGGGATACA
>Ga0209992_10003564_pt1 | contig 12992 bp, 8 predicted proteins | sample 2SBtaG_2_FD_182564 | JGI IMG/M metagenome (GOLD analysis project Ga0209992, IMG submission 182564) | Deep subsurface microbial communities from Kolumbo volcano to uncover new lineages of life (NeLLi) - 2SBTROV12_ACTIVE470 metaG (SPAdes)... | ecosystem: Environmental > Aquatic > Marine > Volcanic... | reverse complement strand
ATCCAGTAATTTTGGACTCAATTTTGATATTTCTGCATATGTGTATTCTGATACTTTAGATACAATTCCAATAGACACACTTTTGACGAGTCTTGCAATGAAAGGTGGTGAGACAATTGAAAATATATCTGAAATAGATAATGAATTATTTATGAACATGATTGAAAATACAACCTATATAAAGCCAATCATTACAATTATGGGAAATTATGATGAGGATGGTGCACCAATTCCATTTATCATTTATTCTACCGATTCACTTAAATTGGATATTATTGCTAATGCATCTATTCTCGTTGATTCAACATTAACAAATTTAGAAGGAAACTAAAATGACAAAATTAATCTTAATAATTTTATGTTTTACTTTTTCTACACTATCCCCTGTTTTTGGAAGTTCAAATAATTCAACTATTAATAATATTCAAATTATTTATAAAGAGAAACCAAAAAAGAAAACATCGGATAAAAATAAATTAGATAGATCAAAGAAAAGTTATTGGAAAAAAAGTAATATAATATTCCATCGATTTTTCAGATCTTCAATTTATTCAGACAATAACCCTGCAAACTTAGGAATCAATTCCCCTTTTTATAATTTTAGAATTGATTTACCTTCAATAAACCTTCAATTCACAAATAAATCAATTTCACCTCAAATGATAATTGACCATTTTTCAACAGGAGAACAATTAAGTATTAATGCTCAAAATGAAGTATATTCAAGTCTGAGCAATATTCAATTATTATCACAAATAAATATAAATCCATTGCGGGTAGAATATAGTAAATTTCGTTTTTCGTCCAATTTAGTTACATTAGTAAATGGTGATTTTTCAGGCGAAATTTTAAGTATCCCGTTTGCAAATTTAAATTTAGGCTCAAATTATAATCAAAAATTGGATGTAGAAATGGTAAGTTTCTTAAAAAATTCAATTGGGATAGGCCATACATATAAAACAAAATTTGCTACATTAAGAGGTGGTATTAATTATAATTATTATAAGGGATTAATTTACGCAAAGACAATTGCTGATACTTTTAATCTTACCAATAATTTAGATAATGTAAGTACTAATATAAATTTATCTGTTGAAGGTTCTGAATTATTTTGGAATTCAATAGAAAAAAATACTATTGATGAAACACAATTAGGTGAATTATCTAATGGGTTCGATATTGGGTTTGGTATAAATTTAAAAAAACTTTTTCGCCAAAATGTAGATGTTGAATTAATAATCCAAAATATTGGTGCGTCTTTGACTTTTAAAAATGCGAAAAAAGAAATTTACTCAAATGGAATCAATGTAAATAATATGATTGAATTTGCAGATTCTATAAGTTTATTAAGTGAAGGAATGGACACGGTTATTATCAATAGTGATATTACAATTGATATTCCAAGAAAAACTATTCTAAAAGCAACATATCAACCAATTCCTCAATTTGTATTTACAGGGGGTTTTGAGAAATATTCATCTCAATTTTTATCCCAGCAATCTAAACCAAATATTCATTTACGAGCTGGTTTTTTTCCGACAAATTGGTTTCATTTAAGTTATGGTTTAAAAACGAATAATGAACAAATTGTACAATCTATTGGAACAGGATTTCAATCAGATAAAATAGATATTTTACTAAATATATCATCTTACGATGGATTACTCAATAGTGCAAATGGACTTGGTTTAGGATTTAGAATTTCATTTTATTTATAAATAAATTTAATGTCTAAAAAAAATAAACGATTTAATACAAAGAATCTAATGTGGTTTTTCTTACTATTAGCGTTTTCTTTTATATGGATATTTTCAAGTTACCCTTCAGTATCACCTGCAAATTGAAGCAATCCCGTTCTTTCTAAAAGAGCGTGAGTCGATGGTTCACTGCCCCTAAACTTTTTATATAATACTTTAGGACTTTCTAAATTCCCTTTAGATAAAATATTTTCTCTAAATGATTTTGCGGTTTCTTGATTGAAAATACCATCTTCTTTAAACTTCTCAAATGCATCGGCTTCTAACACTTCTGCCCATTTATAAGAATAATATCCCGCCGAATATCCACCTGCAAAAATATGTGAAAAACTACAACTAATTGATGATCCTTCTACTGGCTCTAATAATTGAGTTTTCTTTAATACTTCCTTTTCAAATACAAATGGTTCAGGTATATTATTTGGATCTGTAGAATGATATCCCATATCTAAATAACCAAGTTGAAGCTGTCTAATTGAAAACATTCCAGCTAAAAATTTACTCGATGATTTTACTTTAGCGATCATATCATTCGAAATTTTCTCACCCGTTTTATAGTGAGATGCAAATATATCTAAGGCTTCTTTTTCAGTTACCCAATTTTCCATAATTTGAGATGGCAATTCAACAAAATCCCATTTCACAGAAGTGCCTCCTATGGATTGATAAGTACAATCTGATAGTAATCCGTGCAGACAATGTCCAAACTCATGAAATACAGTTTCTACCTCCCTCATTGTGAGAAGTGCTGGTGCATTTGCTGTTGGTTTTGATAAATTACAAGTCAATGTGACATGCGGTCTTTCTACCTCTCCGAAGAACAATCCTTGAGATCTTAATTCATTCATCCACGCACCGGATTTCTTTGTTTCTCTTGGAAATAAATCAATGTATAATAAACCGATATGTGATTCATTTTCTTTAACTTCAAATACTTGAACATCTGGATGAAATACTTGGATATTATCATTTTTTTCAAATTGGAGATTATATAATTTACCCGCTATTTTAAAGACACCATCTAATACAGAATTAGCTGAAAAATAAGGTCTTAATGATTCATCGTCAAATCCAAATTGTTCTTCCTTTAATTTTTCAGAATAATATGCTGTATCCCATGGTTTAAGGACATTAATTCCATCTAATTTATTTGCAAATTCTGTTAACATTTTTACATCTTCTTTTGCAGAAATCATTGAAGGCTCAAATAAATCTACCATAAATTTTGTTACTGTAGAAACATTTTCAGCCATTCTATCTTCTAAAATATAATCTGCATAAGTATTATAACCTAATAATTGAGCTTTTTCAAACTTTAATCGTGTGATTTTCTTAATGTTTTCACAATTATTAAACTCGCCAGAAGTACATTTTGAAGTAGAGGCCATAAACATTTTTTCACGAAGGGATCTATTTTTTGCATATTTCATAAATGGAAAATAACTTGGCATTTGTAAAGTAAATACCCAACCTTTTTCTTTTCCTTTTGATTCTGCAGTTTCTTTTGCAGAAATAAGAGATGATTCTGGTAATCCGTCTAATTCTTTTCCATCAGTAATCCAAAGTTCAAAATCATTCGTTGCATTTAATACATTTTTTGAAAATCGAGGCGATAATACTGATAATTTTTTATCAATTTCTCTCATTTTTTCTTTTTGTTCTGCATTTAACAATGCACCATTTCTTACAAAAGATTTATAATATTTTTCAGTTAATCGTGCATCTTCTTTATTCAACTGAGCAATATTTTCAAATACAGTTTTCACTTTCTCGAATATATCATTATCTAAATATATATCATTATCAAATTCAGACGCCATTGGACTTATTGTTTCAGCTAATTTTTGAAATTCTTCTGTCGCTTCAGAACCATATAAACTAAAATAAACTCGCAATGCTACATCTAATTCTTCAGAACAACATTCTAATGGAATGATGGTATTTTTAAATGTTGGAGATTCACTATATTCTCTAATATTTTTTAAATTATTTCGACCCAATTTCATCCCATTTTCAATTGCTGGAATAAAATGTTCTAATTTAATTTTGTTAAATGGTACAGAATTAAATGGTGTATCGAATTTATTGATTAATGGATTATTTGCCATCAACATGTCCTTTCATAAAAATATAATATGCGTATAATTTAAAAATAATTGATTTAATGCTTTAACAAATTTTGTCTAACATAAATTGAATGAGCACCACCCTGCGTAATAAAATCATTAAACTGTAATAAATTATTTTTATCATCTTTTAAAAAGCGATTTTTTAAATCTATTATTTCATTAAAAATGAGATAATCTAATAATGGAATTGTATTGTACCAATTATTTTGCAATTTATTTATTGCCAATTCAGAAAATAAAATTTTTGAATAATGTTGTATATTTTCATTATTATGTGATTTAAAATATTCAATTTGTTGTTTTAATTTTAATATTGCAACTAATCTGTTTTCTAATAATAGTAATGCAAGTTCAGGCTCTCTTTTTATATAATTTGACTCTAATAATAAAGATTGAATATATAATTCCCACCCACCTAAGAAAATTTCGTCCTGTAATAAATTTAATAATTTCCCAGACTTTAAACTTTGAGTTAATAATGTTAATTTTCCAGGAAAAACTTCATTCACCAAATGAAACATTAGTATTTTATCATTAATAACAAAATTAGTGTCATTCATTTCAGGAAGAAAGAAATCAGCTAAATATCTCCCTGAAAAATTAGATTGATATGTTGATTTAAATTCATTTTTAAAAGTTGAAATTTTATAGTCAATTTTAGGCAATTTAAAAGAAACAATATTCTCCCTTTTTAAATTTCTATAAATATCATTTAAAACTTGATTTGACTTTTCAACAATCATAGACGTTTTTAGATTTTTCTGGTTAAACGAATCAAAAATTGTTTTAATTACCTGCAATGTATCCTGTTGTGAAACCCAAACGGGTTCATCATAATTGATTAAATAAATTGGTAAAGAGATATCTAACATTTTATTTAAAATGCCATCAATCTCATTATTTAATTTTTTATGATCTGTTAAATCATCAATAAATTGCCCGAAATAAGTTTCATATCCATTTCCCCAAATCCCATATTCAATAATTGGAAATTCATTTTGATCAATTTTTTGAATATTATCTACCAAGTCAGTCAAAATATCATCAGATTCAATAAGCACATTTTCCCATCTTTCAAGAATATTAGAATCTGCATGACATTCAATTAGGAATGAATTTATTCGAGATTGAATTAAACTTATTTTCTCACTTCCTTCAATTGAAAATTTAGAAACAGGATTAGAAATATGGTTTATAATATTTTCAGAAAAAATTCCTAATTCATTTAATCTACTTTTTAATATATTTTCTTCTCTTGCGGTCAGTGTTCCACATTCTAAATTTAAAATCGTTAACCCATCATTTAATTTATTCGCCCATAAATTAAAATTCCAATTCAATGGATTCAATTGGTTATTAAAATATAAAGTATTCGATAAATAACTCCATAATACAAGATATTCAAACTCTAACACATCAGAAAGTTTTGCACGATCAATTTGTGATAATTCAATTAAAAATCGATGATGGTCAGCATAATATTCATCATTATCTTCTTTATTAAAAGAATGCCACCCATAAATATTTTCTAATTGATTAAATGAGTCAGAAATAACAGGATTAGATTTTAAATGCCAACCAATGAATGCACTTTTTAAATCATTAAAAGCAGATTCTTGAGAACGACTACACCCCTCAAAAAGGAATGGAATGAAAATTAAAAGTAATATTTTTATAAATTTACTGATTAACAGAATTTCCTAAAATCATATTAATCATTATAATAATATCTTGAATATTAATATTTCCATCTTGATTTAAATCTGAAGCAAGTTCTTCATATTGGTCTGGTTCAGATTGCCCAGTGATATAGGAAATTAATAGAAGAATATCTTGAATATTGGTAAAGCTATCGTTGTTTGGATCTCCCATTTCGTATGGATTAAATGGAACAACCCAACCACCAATTTCATGTGTTGATAACCATGCATGCATTCGTCCCGCTTGTTGCCATGTAAATTGCTCCTGACACCAATCATTTGAATAACTCATAAAATTATTTACCGGCGTTTCACCCCATGGAGTCCCTTCACAATCATCTCCACCTGGGTCAGAACAAGACCACACATTTGTAGGATGCGGACGCGTGTCTGAGCAAAAATCACCTCGTAAATCACCTTCTTCTCCACTTGCAAATTCATAACAGTTTCCACAATTTGTAACTTCATCTACACCGTGAAATGTATGCCATAATCCAAGAGCATGGCCAATTTCATGAACAAATGTCTTACCTGAAATTGGATTCATTCCACCATTGCTATGACCAAAATAATTTTCATCCACAAATGTTGCACCAATTGTTGTTGTTGAGCCATACATCCATGGAAAATGTGATACACCAGCCCAATCGACTCCTGATGTTGAAACAACAAAAATATTATGATACATACTTGGGTCAACATTATACTGAAGTTGAATTTGATTACTATTATATTCTTGATTATTTACAACCGAGTAATTCTCATCGGGATGTACTTCATATTCCCATACAAATTGAATTCTATATTGCTCATACACTTCATTCATATAATCCATTTGTTGCTGTACCCGTCCTTCGCTTACAGAAGGAAAAGAGCCATCTGCATTCGAAAATGTATGAATATATAATCTCACATTTTTTATTGGTGTTGAATTATCGGGAATATGCAAATTTCTTATATTTGGATTATCAGCATCTCCTTCTTGATAACATTGCATCGCACGATCACCCTCAAGTTGATAATATCGTTCCATTGTTCCACACATTTCAGCAGAGACTAATGATAAAAAACAAAACCCTATCAATGTTTTAATCAATCTATTTATTTTCATATTTTAAACTCCTTTTTATAATTTAAAAAAATAGGGCGAAAATCCGCCCTATTTTAAAACAAAATTACTTAATAATAAAACTACCCATTTACAATTTCATTAATGATTAAAATAATATCTTGAATATTAATTAAATCATCTTCGTTCATATCCGCGGCAGCATCTTGAGGATATTCAGGAACCATTGCTCCAACAATAAAATTAATTACAAAAATGATATCCTGAATATTTATTGAACCATCACTATTCACATCACCCAGAGTATATTCTGAATAAATAACATAAGTTCCGTCTAATAATAATTCACCAGTATCATCAGGATCTAACCAGTCTTTTAATCTTCTTGATGGAGTAGTACCCCATTCCCATGCCTTTGCAAGTTTTCCATAATATTCAGTTGAATTTGCATCGTCACATCCTCCTGCACCTCCTGTTAATACACCTGCAATTCGTCCACCATTATCATACATTGGAGAGCCTGAAGAACCGCCTTCTGTTCCACCTTCATCCCAATGGAAAAACCAATGTGTATGTGGTTCTGTTGCAGACCAAAATGAAGAAGTCGCATATCCTGAATCATAATTTATTTTTTTTGGGTCACCTCCGGGATGATGTACTCCGACTGAAATTGGCATTTGGTTGGGTTCTGTTGCATTAAACCCTGCATAGAATACATCCCAATTTGGATTTATAAACGCAGTTATTTCAAGTAATGAAAAATCCGGTCCTGGAATATTGATATTTTCACCTGAGCCTGTAATACAATCACAAGTCGATCGTAAAATTGAACTATATGCATTTGCACCCTGGATAATTTGCCCTGCAGTACATCCCGACAAATAATAATTAAAATAAAATCTAAATCCTTGTGGATTGTTTCCATCAGTACAATGATTTGCAGTTAGAAAATATGGAGTTAAATCTTGATTCATATTATTAACCATTGCACCTGAACAAATATATGACCCCATATCTAACCATGCAGCCGCATTAATTTGATCTAAATATGGATCTGCTTCTTCACACATAATATTTGCACCACACGCACGCTCTGCATATCCTTCCATTTCATTCATTATCCCTCGATAATCATGAATAATTGTTGAAATATTTAATTGAATCTCATCCATATTTACACCATGATTTACATTTAATTCAATAATTATTCTTTCACCTTCAATTAATGGTGTAGAAAAAAATGATGCCTCATTATTATTTTCATGTGTATAAGCACCTTCTAATTGAGACATATCAGCATTATATACAAACATACTCACACCTTCGGGTAAATAAAATGAATCGAATGTTGCTCTTAATGCAAACGCATCATAAGAAAAATATTGCATTAAATACACTTGACCATCATCTTGAAATGACGAATTTGCTTCATCCATAAAATTTTGATTTAATTCATGTTCAAAACCAAATCGTTGTCTTTTTAAATGTGTAATTTGAGCCATTCGTTCATCTTGTTCTAATAATTCATTTACCTCAACAGAGGGTAATACAATCGTTGTTCTTTCTAAATTAATTTCAGATTCTAAACTAAATGGAGTTAAATCTTGTGCGACTTGCCCTATAAGTATTTGACAAGACATAAGTAGTAGTAGTGGTTTTATAAACTTCATAAATTCCTTATTTGTTAAATTTTAATAAAAAGTATAGCTAAGAAATTTACACGCTTTATTGTCAATAGATTTATTTTAAAATTTTAAAATTTGTAACGATTTATAAAATCTATTTTTATCAACAAAATTAATTTAAAATAATATTTACAAGAAACATTATATCAAAAATATTTATTGATGAGTCGTTATTATAATCCATACAATTACTATCACAATAACCTGTTCCTAAAATACAATTTACAACAAATAATAGATCCAATATATTTATTAATCCATCACCATTAAGATCACAGTTTGAATTATTTCCAGTATCAAACTCAATATCAACCTGATAAATTAAATCGAGTGTGGTATCTGATATCCATAAATATTCACCATCAAAGGTTAAACCAGAACATTGACCACTGGGAGCGGGAAATGAATTTATAATTTCTCCAGAATATTGATCAATTTTATACACTGTATCTGATGCAAGATTTATGTGCCATAAATAATTACCATCAAATGCTAAATCTCCCCAACCATGTTCAAAAGGTTCTTCCGGATGTAACTCTCCTATCATTTCTTCTGTTGTCACATTGAATTTATATATTGCTCCTGGCTGAGTAGATGATTGGAATAAAATATTATTAAATTGGTCAAAAGCTAATCCAACGCCAAGTGGAATTGCAGAAAATTGTTGTAAGGATTCACCTAAAACAGTTAGTCTTTCAATAGAAGTATAATTATGTTCACCCCATAAATATTCACCATCAAAAGTTAACCCGTGGTAAAAATATGGATTTGTAGAGAACGATGATAAAATTTCTCCATCTTCTGGTGAAATTTGGAATATTCGATACCAATAATTATCTGAATGATCTGCATCAGCAATATTTACAACCCAAAGATTATTGCCATCCCATGCCAAACCATTTGAATAATAACCAGGAGTTGGAATTGTATGTATTACATCACCCATTTCCGCAAAAACAAAAGTAATTGAAAAAATGATAATAATTAATTTTTTCATATTCTAATTTAATATGCTTTGATTTCTACAACCAACTTTTCTAATTTTATATTTATGTTTAAACTAAAGTCATTCTGATGGATCGACATTTTTTATTTGATTTTTATTATTACAAAGAGAAATTCCTCTAGAGTAAAAACAATTAAAGTTTGTTAAATTGATTCAGAATTTTCATTGAGACTTCCTCATCTTTAGGTGATATAAATATATCAACATAAATACCTAACCCAAATGTTCCACCCTGTGCCTCTAATGGAGTAAGATTTTTTATCTGAGAATCATCAACTTCTAATTCAAATTTTATATTACTTTTTTCAAATAAATTTAATATCACTTTTGATTTAGATAATTCAATTCGACCAATGCAAAAATTATAACTTTCAATATTTTCATTCAAATTAAATGATTATTTCACTAACATTAATTTCTGCGTTTGAGTAAACTCACTTGCATCTAACTTCACAAAGTATACACCACTTGGATAGTTTTCTGCATTCCATTCAATTGTATGATTACCTGCTGATTGAGTAGCTGAATATAGTGTATTTATTAACTTTCCATTGATATTATATACTTCAAGTATTACTTTAGTATCAACTGGTAAACTATATTTAATATTAGTTATAGGGTTAAACGGATTGGGGTATGCAGGATGAAGTACAAATTCTGTTGGTATTACTATTGTACTACCTGTAACTGTTTGAACTTCTGATACCAATAGATTACTGAATGGTTCTAAGTCTGCTTGTAAATCTACAAGCTCACCATTTGCTTTAAGAAGTTTAAGCTGTGGTACTTGACCGTCTTCTAAAAAACCTATAGTTTGCTCACTTACATCTCTACCCATAACCGGTAAAACGGTTAATTCAGAATTATACACTGCTGAACCCACAAGGATATTATTTTTATAAGCGAGTATTAAATCTTCCTCTTCTGGCTGATTACCATCAATGGTAATTTCATTTATTAGATAAAAGGCTTGCTCTGTTGATTGTACAAATTGGTATTCATCGGGTAGGTTATTATCGGTAATTACTTTCGCAACAGGTTCTACACTTTCACAATCCATTCCCCATTGGAATGACGGATTTGCAGAATGAGAATTTAGCCAGTAACCTTTTTTATTCTCTAAATTATTTAGATTACCTTCCCATCCATCAGGAGTATTAAATAAACCAAGACCTTGACCCAGTATGAAACTATACAACCCCGATAATACTTCACCACCAAGTGCATTAATTGTAAATTCATTATCTGCTCCTGCATAAGAAACTAAATTATTTCCGTTACTTAAATTATAAGCCAGACATTCGTCAGAATATTTATTAATTTCAAATTCAAAATCACAGCTACTACTTGCGTTAATCCAATAGCCTGATAAATTATCAAGATTATTTAAATTACCACTCCATCCATTTTCAGTGTTAAATAGTCCTAATCCTTGACCTAATATAAAATAAATTTCATTCCCACATTGTTCTTCTAATGCTTGTATAAAGGATTGAGTAGTATCATCAAATAATGGTCCTGGTAAACTGATTAAATTATTTCCACCACTTATATTTAATGTAGTTGAATAAAAACAGCTTTCATCATCTATTTCTGCATTTTCATTATAGTTATTTGCAGTTTCGTCAGTACATCCAAAATCTTTTAGGCTAAATAAATTATCACTTTCATCAAATGAAGTATTTCCAAAATTATCGGTAGACGTTATTTTAAATGATATACTTTCTGAAACTATATTTGGCAAATCAATATTTTGTAAACCAGATGTCGTTTGATTTGAAAGTGTAGTGACACTATTACCGCTTTCATTTATATCTACGGTTACGGGAGTATCATTAAAGCTGTCATCCGTAGCAAGCCATTCCGCTTCAATATTTTCTCCGCTTGGTAATAGTCCACCATCATTAGGTGATAACCATTCTACAGTGGGAGCTTTACTATCTAAATATAGAAATGTTAAATCGCCCTGAAATTGAATGTCTTCTATCGGTAATAATTCAAAAAAATTATCAGAGACATCTTCGCCCAAATTACCATAATAATCTATCGCTGTTATTTTAATAAGTACATCTTCTGATATTTCATCTGGAATTTCAATATTAATCGAACCTGTATTTTCAACAAGATTTAACTCATTAAAACTATTACCTGCATCGGTAGAGATTAAAATATGTATATCATTATTTTCAATCTCTTCATCACTTGCAGACCACATAACCAAAAGTGTTTCATCTATGGTATAACTTTCGCCGCCATTTGGAGATATTACGGTAACTATTGGTAATTTACTATCCAAAGTAAACCCTGTTAAATCGCCTGTTATAGAGATAGGATCTAAAAAACCAATATAAAATTCTGACGATTGGACTTGAGTTGAATAGCCAAAATCATCGGTTAGCGACAGTGTAAAATAAGCAGTTGTAAATTCAACTTGGGGTAAATTAAAAGAATAGTCTAATTCTTCATTTAAAAAATATTCATATAACAAAGTATTCTCTACATTATAGAGGCTTAAAATTAATCCATTAAATTGAGGACTATCCTCTTCAAAAGACCATTGAGCAGTAATGCTCTCTCCAGAATCAAAATATTCACCATTATCAGGGTAAACCCATTCTAATTCTGGTGGTTTTGAATCAAGACCCATTCCAGATATTTCACCCAATAGTGAAATAGGATCTTGTGCTATTAAAAATGTAAGGCTTATTAATATCATTATTTTCTTCATATTATTCTCTATTCTATTTTAAACCGTTAAAACGGTTAATATCTATTTCTATGCTTTCTTTTCCCATGGATAAATCCATGGGTTACTTTAAAATCCTTATTCATCCTCACTACTATAGTTATGAGTTAGTTTATTGCAACCCATCGTTTTAACGATGGGGATTGAAAGTTCCCAAAACAACCTAACCGCTTTAGCGGTTTTACCTTATTTCCATAAACCGTTAAAACGGTTAATATCTATTTCTATGCTTTCTTATCCCATGGATAAATCCATGGGTTACTTAAATTCTTTACTCATCTTCGCCACAACTAAAATCATGGGTTGTGTTATTATATTCAGTTCACTATAATCATTGGTGTTTTTTCTCTATTCCACGACATATAACCCATCGTTTTAACGATGGGGATAGAAACTCTCCATATCAGCCTAACCGCTTTAGCGGTTTTTCATACTTCCCTTTTGTCAGAATTTGGATTCATCTGATTAATGGATAATTGGATTTCTCTAATCCGTTCATCTTTAAATCCTATAAATCCCAATTCAGACTTTTTTTCACTGAGTCCTCGCCACATCTAAAGTCATGAGTTTCTTTTACAATTACAGGTTCATTTCTTAAATTTATAATATTCACCAACCCATAACTTTAGTTATGGGGATTAAAAATTCTAAATGGAAAAAAACCATTTTAATGGTTTATACCCAATTCATGACTACTCATAAATTTATCATATTCTTCTTTATATGTCATTTTCCGGTGATGCTCTTTCTGATTTCGAATATATTTTTCAACGATTAATACATTAGATGCACTTAAAGAATATGCACCATATCCTATTTGCCAACTAAATTTTAACTTTATCAATTCCTCCTGATTAATCCAATGAGATGAACCACCTTTTATATTTTTTATTATTTCTA
>Ga0209992_10003562_pt1 | contig 12994 bp, 15 predicted proteins | sample 2SBtaG_2_FD_182564 | JGI IMG/M metagenome (GOLD analysis project Ga0209992, IMG submission 182564) | Deep subsurface microbial communities from Kolumbo volcano to uncover new lineages of life (NeLLi) - 2SBTROV12_ACTIVE470 metaG (SPAdes)... | ecosystem: Environmental > Aquatic > Marine >... | reverse complement strand
AAAATGTCTAAGAGTATGGGAAATATTATTCCACTTCGTACTGCAATACGAGATCATGGTGCAGACCCAATTAGATTAGCAATAATTTCATCAGCTGAGTTACTCCAAGATGCTGATTTTAATATAGAATCAGTTTCAGGTATTAAAAATAAATTAGAATCACTATTAGAAGAGTGTACTACGCTAAAAAAAGGTGAAATTGGTGATTTACAAACAGAAGATAAGTGGATTCTATCTAAAACTCAAAGCAAGATTGCAGAAGTTACAGAGGCTGTAGAAAAAATGAGACTACGGGAAGCACTACATGATATTTTATTTACATTTGAGAGTGATTTGGGGTGGTATCAAAAAAGAATTCAAGCTAAAGAAAGAAACAACGTCTCTGGAATTTTACATCAAATAAATTCAGTTAGAGTTGCAATGCTTTCTCCATTTGCACCACATGTAGCAGAAGAGATGTGGGAAAAATTAGGAAATTCTGAACTAGTATCAAAATCATCTTGGCCAGAATATTCTTCAGATAAAATTGATGCAAGTACAATTCAAGCTGAAGAATTGTTAAAGTCAACTATAGAAGATATTTCAAATATTCTTAAAGTTACAAAAATTAATCCACAAAAAATTGTGATTTATGTGAGTTCGGATAGTGTGAAATCAAAAATATATCGTAAAATTTTGAGCGTAATGGTAGGTGGTCAAAATAATATGGGAGTTGTGATGAAAGAATTAATTGCAGATCCTGAAACTACTGATGCTAAAAAAATGCCAGACTATGTTCAAAAAGTGATCAAGGATTTACATTCAGAATCAGAATCAATCAAAAAAATGAAGATTGAATCAGAAGCATTTAATGAGAAAGAATTTTTGTTGTCTGAATTATCCAGTATTGGACGAAAAGAGTTCGGAGTAGAGATTCAAGTGTATTCTGAATCAGATAATGATGTCTATGATCCTAAAGAAAAAGCGAGACATGCAAGACCATACAAGCCAGCAATATTAATTGAATAAAAACTGGAATTGTATTTATTAGGTTGATGCACTAATTAGATCAAATGAAGATTGCAGTTATGGGAATGGGAGTTGCTGGAAGTTATCTTATGGCTAGGCTGAAAAGTTCTGAACATGAAGTAGTTGGATATGAAAGAATGATAGAAGAAAAGCACGATTCAATTTGTGCATGGGGTACAATAAAAGAAGAATTAACTAATTTCTGTAAAAAAACAGGTAGAGATTTTAACGATTTCTTAATTCATGATGGAAAAAATATGCATGTTAAAATGAACGATGATGTAAAATTTGATATTGGTTTGAAGGGGTTATGTACATATAACAAATTAGGATTGATCAAAGATTTCATTAAAGATTGTAATGTAATTTATGGAGAAGCCCCACCACTTGTAGAACTTGAAAAAGAATATGACATGATAGTAGATTGTACAGGATTTCATAGAGTTTACCTACCAAAAATGAAACAAGATTTCTTTTTACCAACATATGAGTATAAGGTAGAATATGAAAATGGAGTACCATATGATGATTTTTACATTGAACCATTTCCAGGAATGTCAGGATATTTTTGGTATTTCCCATTAGGAGAGAAATTTGCACATATTGGTGCAGGAGATTATAACAAAAATCATGTCAAGGCAACAGATGCATTTCTACAAAAACATGGAGGAAAAATAGTTGCTACAAAAGGACGTCCAATTAGACTAGCAACTCCAGATAGATGCAAGCCATATTATTCTGGAAAAGTTGTTGGTGTTGGAGAATCAATTGGAACCGTTTATGCGTTATTGGGTGAAGGAATTATTCCATCAATGCAATGTGTAGATATTTTCTTAGAAAATATGCATGATTTTAAAGCATATGAAAAAGCAGTTGAAAAACACTACAAAGTTTATGCAAAAGTATTCAATTTTGTAAGAGCAAAAATTCATCATGATTTCAATTTCTTAAAAGCACTACCCGACTTTATTGCAATATTCAGATACATGAAAAAGAATGAAGATAGATTTGGAATGCATATTAAAATTTCAGATTTAATGAAAGTGGCAAAAGCCTAAGACATACTAAGAGAACCAAATCCATCTTTTAGAGTTCGACTTGATTTCATATTATAATCATAAATTGTTGTAGAATAATCATCTAAGACTTCTTTCATAGAATCAAGAGATTCAGAAAGATAAAATCCAGGACAATCTCCAGTGAATTGAAATGTTGCATGAACACGTGCACGTCCTTTTTCATTTTGTGCCCATGTTGAAAATGGATACAAATAGCAAACACCTGGACGTGTAGGATGTATTCCACATCCACCTTCATCATCTAAAAATCTACATGAAATATGTGTACCATCGTCAGCTTCAGTTTCATTAGTTTTTCTTTTGAGACTAACATTTGTCATTACAGAAAAACCACCTGATGGAGTAGGTTCATCATGAGTTGCAACTAGTGTTTCATTCTTTATAAAATCTGAAGTTTTTTGATATTTCATGCCATGACCAATTTGGATTAAATCATCAGATGTAAGTGGTAAACGTCCTTGTCTATCACAACAATTATGACAATCTGGCCAGTAGCATTTCCATAAAATATATTTTTTTTCTTTTGGCAAATATGGAATATGAAATACAACGTCTTTTACAATTAAGGAAAAATCTGTAACATCAGTATATTTCCCAAGAACGAAATCATGTAAAATTGGATCAACATCCCAATCTTTTTCAAGTAACTCTAAAGACTCTTGAATTTCTTTTTGAGACATTATTTCTTATATTCATAAAGTTTGATATTATAATGTTGAGTGAAAAAGGTAAATACGCATCAGCCACTGAAAACAGAAGATTCGTGTGGAAAGAGATCGTGTGGCCACTAATTATACAAGTTAATGATGCAGAATTTACTTTATTACAATATCAAGAAAAACGTGATGAGGTGGGTGCGAAATATGGAATTTCAATAAACGCATTATCAAGAGGGTTAGCATCATTAATTCAAAGAGGACTACTTTACAAAGAAAGAGAATCATACTTTATTCATTTTAGATTAATTCCATACATGCGATTAAAAGCAGAAGTTGATTATGGAACAGCTCTTCATGAAATTAAGATAAGATAAACTTTACAATAATGAATATATTCAAACATTTTGTAATTTTCTATATAGCCCGGTAGTGTAGCGGCAAGCATAGGGGCCCCTGGAGCCTTTGACCTCGGTTCGAGTCCGGGCCGGGCTACTTTAATTAATTATCTAGAAGCTTGTGCAACTCTTTCTAGCTCATTCTTCTTTTTTACAGAAGGAGCTGCAGGATCGTTATTTGCAGCCAATATCAAATGTTCTGCAATATATTCTTCAATTGGTTTTGGATTTGAGAAAGTTGCTTCTTTAATTGCATCTGCAATGAATCTAAGTGCTAAATCAACACGACGAATTGGAGCAACATCAACTGACACGTGATAAACGGTTCCACCATAAACAATTCTGGTAGTATCTTCATTTGGTGCAGAATTTTCTACTGCACGTACTAGTATTTCTACTGGATTTTGACCAGTTTTTAGATTTATGATATCAAATGCAACTTCTATAATCTTAAGCGAATGTTGTTTTTTACCACCTTGTCGTCCTGTATTTTTTGCATATTTTTTACCAAAATGCATTAGTTTGTTTGCTAAACGCTCTACAATGTGAACATCACCCTTGTTGAATCTCTTTAGTGCTGAACGACCATAATCAATTGGATAAACTACTTGTTTTAGAGAAATTGCAGAAAGTACTTTATCTCCAGATGCATGTGTTTGAAGACCTAAATCTTTAATTTCAATTTCAGAAGTATCCCACTTTCTAAATAAAAGTAATTTTTGTTCAGCCATGTTTCTATCTTCGTGGTTTTTCCTTCTTTCCTAGAACTAGTTCACGTAATGATGTATTATTAACTTTGAAAATTTTGAATCTAACACCTGGAATATCCCCCATTGCACCACCTTGAGTTGCACCCATTCCTTCAACATGCACTTCATCATGTTCATCAATGTAATTCATTGCACCGTCACGTGGAAGAAATGCGGTTATTGATTTTCCATTTTTAATTAATTGAACTCTAACACATTTTCTCACAGCAGAATTTGGTTGTTTAGCTTCAACACCAACTTTTTCTAAAACAATTCCTTTTGCTTGAGGAGCACCTGCAAATGGGTTGGATTTTCTATCTAATCCTAATTCTCTTCTTTTGTAAGTTGAGATAGCCCAACGCTGTTGTTTCTTCTTATTACGTAGATCTCTTCCTGCAAATAGTCCTAAAGGTGATTTTGCCATTATTACCACTCAAAAGGTTGTTCCTTGCTATTAATCATTACATATGTAATATTGAAATATCTTCGTGCAAGTAATCTTGCCTTCTCTGCATTACGGCCTTCTCTTCCTACTACAACTCCTTTCTTTGCACCATCAACTTCTACGTTAGCTTGGAATGAACCATCCAATCTTTCAGATATTTTAATGTCTGTAATGTATTTTTCATTTAATATGTTTTTTAAAAGTTTGATTGGATCTTCATTATATTCTACAAGTTCAACTGCTCTGTCAATTTTATTTTGAAGTGATTTGATATGTGCTCCACCTTTACCAATTGCTAGCCCCATTTTTCCTTCATTAACAACAAAAATGATTCTATCACGTTTTTCATCTTCAATACAATCACGTGCTGTGGCTTTAGTGATTATTTGGAATAATGACATTAACTTCATCTGATCAGTTGTTAGTTTGATTTCTTGTGTTACAGGTTTGATTTCTTGTGTCATAGTCATTCTAATTATTCAAAAAAATTTTCAGTCTCATTTAAACCTTGATTGGTTTTTGATTTTGGATAAGTTTTTAATGATATCATTTAGACTCTGTTTCTTTTTGTAATGTTTTGATATCAGCATCAGCGATGTTGGTTAGTGAAATGGCTGAAACTCTAAATTGTAGTCCACAGAGTTTTCCAAGGTTAACAGAGGTGTCATCATACGAAATTGTTGAAACTTTTGAGTTTTTTGCGTCATCTTCTATTTTTTCACTGATATGACTTGGTACAGATTTTGAAAGAAGTACAAGTTTGGATTTTGAAATGTTACCCGAGACTTGTTTTGTACCAATAATGTATGCATCTTCTTTGATTGCATCCTTGAGTGTTTTTTCTAGTTGTTTTTTTATCATGTTGCTTGTACGAACAACTCAATTTTAGCGACTTATAGATTTATTGTTATTAATACCCACGACTGTTACGATCAGGTTTGTCAATATTTGGATTTCTAAAGCCATGTTTTTCCATCATATGGTTCAAGAATCTTATATCATTATCAAATTTTTCCCCACATACAGAACAATTCACCATGGATTGATAAAATACGGGAGTAACTTATAGTTAATTGAATAAAAAAGATGCCAGTACTGTTGCTTCCCAACGGCTCTCGCATGTCAGTAACACAGCAGCGACATTTGGTTTGACTTCCAAGTTCGGAATGGGATTGGGTCGCACCCAAACGCTATGACCGGCTTAACATTCATGAAATTATCTTTCATAATAACCTAACTAAAAAATCATGAACAAATTTTTTGAAAATGAATTATTCATAGAAGTATAAATTAAAGCGAAAGCGAATAACGTTATGACACATAGAGTTGCAGTACTAGACAAAGAATTGTGCCAGCCCAAAAAATGTGGGTTAGAGTGCATAAAATATTGTCCTGTGAATAAATCTGGAGCAGATTGTATTGTTCTCAATGAAGAGACCAAAAAGGCAAGAATAGATGAGGACATTTGTAACGGTTGTGGAATTTGTGTCAAGGTGTGCCCATTTGATGCAATAACAATTGTGAATTTAGCCAGTGAATTGAAAACAGATAAAATTCATCAGTATGGAATGAATTCTTTTAGATTATACAAACTTCCAACCCCAAAGAAAGGCGAGGTTGTAGGATTACTGGGAAGAAACGGAATGGGGAAAAGTACTGTCGTCAATATTCTTTCAGGTATTTTAAAACCAAATCTTGGAAACTATGAACAGCCGCCAGAATGGGATGACATTTTAAAATATTACAAAGGTACTGAATTAAAAGCACATTTTGAAAAAATAAAAAATGGAGAGATAAAAGCATCAATTAAACCACAACAAGTTCACACAATTGCAGATGCATTTGATGGAACAGGAAAAGAACTCTTAGACAAATTTGATCAAAGAGGAGTTTCTCGAGAATTGGTTAAACAACTAGGATTAGAAAATTCTTTAGAACAGAGTCTTAAGGAACTTAGTGGAGGAGAGCTACAGAGATTATCTGTTGCGACTGCAGCATCAAGAGATTCAGACTTCTACTTTTTTGATGAACCATCATCTTACAATGATGTATTTCAAAGAACAGGTGTTGCAAGAGTAATTCACAAACTTGCTGAAGAAGGAAAAAGTGTAATGGTGGTAGAACATGATCTAACGTTATTAGATTATCTTAGTGACTACATTGAGGTTCTGTATGGAGTGCCTGCAGCATATGGAATTGTTTCAACTGTATTATCAACCAAAGTTGGAATTAACGTATTTCTTGATGGTTATTTACCAGCAGAAAATGTCAGATTTAGAGATAAAAAATTCACTTTTGATGCATCAACATCAGGCGATGAAATACTAGAAAGTGATACAATAGTCTCATATCCAAAATTAGAGAAAAAATATGATTCATTTTCAGTTACAATTGAACCAGGAACCGTAAGAAAAGGAGAACTACTTGGAATAATGGGTGCTAACGCATTAGGAAAAACAACAATGATGAAGATGATTGCAGGAGTTGAAAAACCAACTAAAGGAATAGTTGATAAAAAAATCAATATTTCATACAAACCACAATATCTTTCAAATGATATTGACGTTGAAGTAATTGCAGTTTTAGAAAAATCAAATGGTTCCACAATTGAAGGAAGTACAGAAGAAGAGCAGATTTTGGACCCACTAAAATTAAAAAAATTGTATAACAAATCAATTAAGAATTTGTCAGGAGGAGAACTCCAAAAAGTTGCAATCGCATCCTGCTTATTACAAAAAGCAGATTTGTATGCGCTAGATGAGCCATCTGCATTTTTAGATGTAGAAGATAGAATTGCAGTTGCCAAATTTCTGCAAAAATTTGTTCGTTCATTTGGAAAATCTGCAATAATCATAGACCACGACTTACAATTGATGGACTTGGTCTCAGATTCCATGGTAATTTTTGAAGGAACATCAAGTATTGCTGGAATTGCAACATCTCCAATGCCAAAAAAAGATGCCATGAATAAATTCCTAGAATCACTTGACATTTCATTTAGAAGAGATGAGAAAACAAGCAGACATCGTGTTAATAAAGAAGCAAGTAGATTAGACAAAGAACAGAAATCAACTGGCAATTACTATTTTAGAAAATGACCAAGATGTTAAAGAGAGTCTTACAAGACGTCATTTCCGAAGAAGAGAATAAACAATTGATTTCTGCATTTGATCAAATTGGAGATATCATCATAGTGAGAATTCCGGATTCATTATTATCAAAAAAACAAATCATTGGAAAAACACTACTAGAACAAGTTACTACAGCAAATTCTGTTTTTTATCAATCATCACCAATAGAAGGTGATTTTAGAACTAGACAATTAGAAATCATTGCGGGAGAAGATAAAACTCAAACAGAATACAAAGAAAATGGATGTAGGTTCATAGTGGATGTAGAAAAAGCATTTTTCTCCCCACGACTATCAACAGAAAGAGAAAGAATTGCAGGACTAGTAAAAGATGGAGAAATAGTGATTAACATGTTTGGAGGAGTAGGGATGTTTTCCTTACTTGCAGCAAAAAATACCTCATGTACTGTATACAATATTGATCTAAATCCTGTTGCGGCACATTTGTGTAAAGAAAATGTTCAAATTAATAAACTCAAGGGAGAGGTTATTTCATTAAATGGAGATGCAACCAAAATGATTAATGAGCAATTAGTTGGAAAAGCAGATAGAATTTTGATGTTGTTACCTGAACGTTCTGATGAGTTTTTAGATTCTGCATTAAATGGATTAAAAAATAAAGGAATAATTCATTATTACTCTCACATGCATGCTGACAAAAAACAAGATGCAGCAAAATTATCTGAAGAACATTTTATGAGCGTAAATAAAACAAATGCAAAAATAATAACTTCACGAAATGTTAGACCTGTAGGACCAAGATTTTATCAAACCGTAGTAGATGTGGAAATTACTAAAAACTAATCATCTTCAATTAACGAAGAAGGTTTTGCAGATGTTGTAGCCATTTGATAACCGATCCAAGAAACTATTCCTAAAACACCACCTACAACCATCAATATTGTCAATTGTAAAACAATTGGGCTCCATTCAGAAAGCATCAAAAGATATGCATAAACAAAAAATGCAGCTATGCAGGATACAAAAATAAAAACTCCCATTGATTTTCTTCTTGACATGTCGATTCGATCAAAAACAGTAATTTAACTGAATTCAATTGCCATCATATAGGCATCTTCACCATCACGATAATACGACTTGAGTCTTTGTTTAATATCCATACCCAAATCTTGGTATAATTTTACAGCCTCAGTATTACTACAACGAACTTCAAGATACATTTCATCACATTGTTTTTCTTTAACTCCCTTGAATGCTTCATTGACAAGAACCTTTCCATATCCATTTCCACGATATTCTTCCAATACTGCAACAGATACAACATGCCCTTTTTTTACAAATCCAAGTTTTTTGAAGTTTGAAAAACCAAATTCAGTCTTACACATAATATATCCAACATGTTGACCACTTTTTTCAGCAATTAGAAAGGCTTCTGGCGCTTCTACCAAGAGACTTTCATAGAAATAATCAGAATAGTGTTCAGGTAATGTTTTCATGTTGATTTCCATTATAGCAATTAGATCACTAGGCTCACAACGTCTGAATATGGCTCCATTATGTTCACGTAATATTACTTGCATAGTAATACACGAAATTTATCATATTTAATTTGATACTGGAAAAACAATTATGGTCAGATAATGTAAGATCCATATGATAGAGCCTACACAGGAGTTTATTAAAAAAATTGTAGAAAATCATTTTGATATTTCTGAAGTAGACATCGGTCTAGTAAAAATGCAATTTTATTTTGAGGATCAGGATTTCAAAGAAAAATTTGTTCATTTGACACAAGAGTTAGAGAATAATAATTTACTATGTACAATTGAAAAAGAGGGATACAGAAACATGGTAGTCGTATCCAAATTACCTAAACAGAAAAAGAGAAAGTGGTTATCAAAATCTTGGACACCAAGAATTATGTTTGCTGCAACCGTAACAATGGTGTTAATTGATGGCTTTTACAGAACTGCAATGCTTAACACATTTCCACTCATAAAACCAATTGGTGATCCACTTGGAGTTGCAATCGTATATGCATGGGCATTGTTAGGTATCTTAGGAGTTCATGAAGCAGGACATCTAATTGCTGCAAAGTGGCATAAAATAAAGACAACATGGCCATACTTTATTCCAGGCATTCCAATTGTAGGAATACCAACATTTGGTGCATTCATTCAATCAAGAAGTCTTACGGTAAATAGAGATATTTTATTTGATATTGCAGTAGCCGGTCCAATAGCAGGATTAGTGGTTGCAGTTATTGTTGTAATTTTTGGTGCATGGACATCACCGGTAATTGATAGTCAAATTGCAGAAGATTTGATGATGGGTTCAACACTATTTCCTATGAATGAGAATTTGATCATGAAAGGTGCACTTGCACTGTTTGACAAAGATGGAGATGATGTTGAAGTAATAATGTCTCCAATAATGTTTGCAGCATGGCTTGGATTTTTAATTACTTTTTTGAATTTATTGCCGGCGTGGCAGCTAGATGGAGGTCACATGTCAAGAGTCATTTTAGGGCGAAAATGGCACAAGTATGCAACATATGCAAGTCTCGGAGTTTTAGCATTACTGAATTATTGGATGATGGCAATTTTCATTTTAATTTTAAGTTCAAGAAGTAAAGATGCACAACCATTGGATGACATATCACCACTATCAAAAAATAGAAAAATTGTCTACATTGGAGTTATTGTTTTAGCGGTTTTGTGTGCACCATTACCAGCATCAATTTTCCCGTAATAAAGTACGTGCTCCATCTTCAATAACCTGCACTTTTTGTCTTGGACCTTGATTTTTTAAAATATAGTCCATAGACTTTTTGATCCCATCTACAGGAATCATTCCAAGTTTTTTGATGTATAGTTCAGGTAAGATAGAAGTGATTGCAATTTGAGTATTTTTCTGAATTTCTGATAAGAATAGGAGATTTTCCATTCCATCTTCATACTTTGATGCATTTTTGATCTTCTCAGGTGTAATACGCCCATCAATTAATTTTTGAAACGTTTCTGAACCTAATCCACCCATACATTCAGCAACCAGTATGATTAAACCCTGATTTTTTATAGATGTGTAAAAATTCCATACTGAGTTTAATGAAGACGATAATGTTTGATTACTTGCATCCTTTCCTGTACTAATTATCATGGTACGGAATTTTTCTTCAAAAGTTGCTGTAGATTTTAGAAGTGTTTGTGATATGGATGATGTTTTTGTTGGGTGTCCAACTTGCAAGTCTGAAATTCCCTTTTTGTTTGCTGTAATTTCAATACATAATACTTCAAATGTATCTGTGAATTTCTTAGCATCATCAAGTGATGTGGAATCCGTACCAGGATTTGGCGTATTTCCTGAGCGATGTAAGAATGCTTCTAACATTTTGTCTTCTCCAAATTTACGTAACAGCCTAGTTGCAACCGTTTCATATCCAAATAAACCATCAAACTGCACTTCACCAAGAAATACTAGGTTTGAATTAGACAATCCCTGTTCTTCAAACTCATTAATACTTACAGTATCAGGATTGTTTGCTTTAATTTGTGGAAGATTTCTTTTATCAACTAGTAATTTAGGTTTTGAAAAAGATTTGATCTCACACTTTTCATAAATTTTACCAAGAATTTTTTGTATCGATATACTATAATTTTGGATTACAATTTCAGTTGGTTTTGATAAATCAAGTCCTTCTAAATTTTCATTAATGTTTGAATCATCCATTACTGATTGCTCAAACTCTATTTTTTCATCTAAATTTTCAGCCATTATATCCAAGACGACTTCATTTTTACCATAGTTCAACCAAATTTCAGGCATGATTAATGAATAATATGAACTAGAATAAATACAGCTTTACGATCGTTATTTGACTAACATATATTGAATACAACTAACTAACTTTCAGTATGGAATTTGCTAAAGAATTTTCAGCATTTCTTTATGAAAAAAAGATTATCAGATTTGGAGATTTTACTTTAGCAAGTGGAAAAAAGAGTCCTTACTATATTGATCTTAGACTAGTTCCAAGTTTTCCAATTCAGTATAGAAAGATGATCAAGGGATTACAAAATTTGATTGCAGATAATATAGGATTTGAAAACTTTCATTCACTAGTTTCGGTTCCAACAGGCGGATTAGTAGTTGCAGCATCACTTGCAACTGAAATTTTAAAGCCACTCATCTATGTTAGAGATAAACCAAAAGAACATGGAACTGGAAAAGTAGTTGAAGGCATCACCTGTCAAGATATGAAACTGTTAATGATTGAAGATGTTGTAACAAGTGGCGGTTCAGTAATAAAAGCAGTGAAATCAATCAAAGAAGAAAAAATGATAGTAACTGATGCATATGCAGTAGTTGATAGAATGGAAGGTGCAACCGAAGCATTACAAAATGAAGGTGTAAAACTTCATAGTCTTTTAACAATCAAGGATATCGCACAAAATTTGTTTGAACAAAAATTAATTTCAGAACATATTCTAAAACAGGTGCAAGACAGAATAAAGTAAAAGGGGCAGCTCAGTCAAATGCCTTTACATCATTAATCAGGTATAACTCTGATTCTTCATTGCAGCCAATACGAATACAATTGACTTGGATTAAAATTTTAGTGGGCCCGATGGGCTTCGATCCCATGGCTCCTCGGTTATGAGCCGAGTACTCTACTAGGCTGAGTTACGGGCCCTAGGAAAAAATAATTTCAACTGGGTAAAAAGTGTTAGATTAGCAGTAAGACTCGTAGCAACTGTCTAACAGGAGATTTTGTGCTGCAACAGAATTTTCGGCTGTTGATAACATCACTGAATCATCAATTGATGTGTTATTGATGATTTTTTGCCATGATGCTGCATGTCTAATGTCAGCAGTCATGTGTTCTTCAAAATATTCGATTGCATCTTTTGTATCAATGCCATAGAATTCTTTTAATCCTTCTAATTTGGTTTGGCTTACTTTAGGAATTTCTTTTTCAAACGAATACATTGCACATGCACCATTATCAAATGAATCCATAAGTGAGCCTAAATTGGATACTGCCCTTTTGGTTTTCTCAAGACCATCATAGCCTTGTAGTTCGGATTCAGAAATTCCCATAGAGCATGCAAATTTCTCCCATAGAGGAATATGCTCTGATTCTTCTTTCATGTTCTGAATTAACTCATCCTTCATATCAAAAGTTGCATCATTTACCATTGGTTGCATGAATTGTGGAACCTGTTTCACCAGTTGGTAATATTCCTTAGAATAACCTTTGAGTGAATCTAGTTCCAATTTTCCATCAGACCACATTTCGTAAAATGGATGTTTGAGTAAACTTTTGTCTTCGATGATTTGATCGATTCGTTTGATTAGAGAACCCATGAATGATATTCTTGGAATTAGGATAAAAAAGCTTGTGATTACAAAAAGTTTTATGGATTAGAAGAGCCGGAATTTTAAGCTCCTGTAGTGTAGTCCGGTCAAGCATTTAGGCCTTTCACGCCTGAGACTCGGGTTCGAATCCCGACGGGAGCATACAATTCTAAAGTTTAATATGTTATTTCAGAAAATTTTGATTAGATA
>Ga0209992_10003561_pt1 | contig 12995 bp, 16 predicted proteins | sample 2SBtaG_2_FD_182564 | JGI IMG/M metagenome (GOLD analysis project Ga0209992, IMG submission 182564) | Deep subsurface microbial communities from Kolumbo volcano to uncover new lineages of life (NeLLi) - 2SBTROV12_ACTIVE470 metaG (SPAdes)... | ecosystem: Environmental > Aquatic > Marine >... | reverse complement strand
TTTACCCCACAAACATAGATGTGCTAGACCCCACCCCCCGTCTATGTAAAATAAGTATGTCCATTCAAGAATCATGTCAGGGGGTATAAACAAATCGGGGAAATTTTGAAAGTACTTTTTGGGGCTGCTTAGTATATCTCTTAACGTAATGCTTAGTATAGATATATATATCTTAGTAGAGCCATAGGGCTCCACTTGGACAAAACCTTTATATAGGGAGGGGACGTTGAATGTTAAGTGAAGAATATGAAAACATCAACTGCAATAGCACAAGTATGTGACGAAATCAAATCTTTGCTTCTGGAAAAGAATGCAAAGTATGGCGACAGTGCGCTCAACCCCAAGCGTATTTTCAGCTCATCAGGCTCTACAGAGCAGATTCTAGTACGAATCGATGATAAGTTGAGCCGAATAGCAACAACAAAGCAATTGGGGGGGCCTGATGAAGATACCTTAAGTGATTTAATTGGCTATCTAGTCTTACTCAAAGTGGCAGCCCAAAAAAAGTCAAATAGTATTGAGATAAATTTAGAAGGGGTGACCTGTTGAGCCCAAAGGTTGGTCAAACAGGGCCTATAGATACAATAGACTTGGGTGAAAATAGACCAGAATTTGTCAGTGAAGTACCATTTTTTATTGAGATAGGTACTTCTGACTTTGATACTTATGAGAATTTGGCTCAACTAGGATGGAAAGGGATATTTGTAGAGCCCGTGAAGCAACTGTTAGACAATTTGAAGCAATTTGAAGGATGTATTTACGAAAATAATGCTATAACTGCGGAACCCAAACACACAAAGGTCAAATATTACGACCCAGAATGGGCTGAAGGATGGGTAAGAGGTGTTGGAACATTAGATATGGAGATGAATACCTTCAACAACAACCCAAAATGGAAAGAACATGAACGTGTTCAATACCTACACACTATGACTTTGGACCAGTTAATAGAAAAACATGATGTTAAACGTATAGATAAACTCAAAATTGATACTGAAGGAACTGAATTTGAGATATTAGATACTTATTCTTGGGTAATCAAACCTAAAACAATCAAAATTGAGTACGAACATTGGAAAAATAGGAATGTCATGGTCAAAGATTACATTAAAATGTTAAAGAAAAAGGGATATGTGTGTTCAATGGACGAACATGACTTAACAGGAGTACTAAATGACTGATGGTAAGAAGTGGAGAACTCGAGTTGAGAAGAAGATTAATAAACTCGAAGCCAAGCTTGCAGAGTTACACGCTCGCAAATTAGAGCTTAATATCAAATTAAAGAAATGGAAGGATAGATTATTATGAGTGAAGTTTGGGAACCATCCTTTATGAGGTTGAGTCCAAGTAAGATAAATACTTACTACAAATGTCCTCGTGAGTTCTATTACAAGTATATTGCTAAGATTCCAGAGAAGAAAACTATACATTTATTCCGTGGAACTTTGGTACATGCAGTGTTAGAAGACCTTTTTAAGTACAAATTTAAGAATTTTTCATCGTGGGAGAAGGGAGACCCAGCAGTATGGATGGAAGAACAGTTCCAAGAGAGGTGGGCCAAGGATATAGACTCTAAATTTTGGCTATCCGAACTACACACAGCAGAAGAAATGGCTGCTATGAAGCTAGAAACCCAAGCTTTATTGCAAAATTTTGTAGGTTCAGTCAATAAAAAGCTAAATGAGATGGTTGAGTGGAAGATTTACAAGTCAAAATATCAAGCATGGAACTCTGTAGCCCCAAAATATGCCGAAAAATGGGTAAAATCCAACGACTACGCTGTAATTGGGATAGTGGATGCTGTCTGTAATGACTTTGATGGTGGAACTACATTGCTTGATTACAAGACTTCTAAACGTTATGGGCCATATTTGCCTGAAGATTACTACAGACAGCTAATCATTTACGCATTTTTATACACATTAGAGATGGGAGAGATGCCAAATTTCGTCGGAGTGAACTATTTACGCTTTGATGACACATTTTTTGTTAAGGTTAATCAAGGAGTTTTGGATGAAGCGAAAGAAACTATCAAATATGTGCATAATTGTTTGAAAGAACGTATGGAAGTAGAAGAAAACTACGAACAAAAACCTCAAAACCTATGTAAATGGTGTTCATTTCACACATCTAACGGTGGAAACTGCGATGCAGAGATACCAAAATGGAAACCTAAATTCGGAAGTAAGAAGAAATATGATAAGGATACGTTTACTAACTCAGTTTTAGATGAAGATACCATTCAAACTACGTTAGATGCACAAGAAGGTGATGGTGAAACTAATACAGTATGGGACGACTGATGATATATTCTGGATACATAAGGCATATACACTACCAGTGATAGTCCAATTAAAAGTTTATACGTTACAAATATCAATATATGTAGCGAAAGCTTTATATACCTCTGTGTCCTAAAATAATCTACCATGGCGCGCGATGACTATGGGGCCATAAATGTCATATCTGCCGAAGAAAGAGAGGCTTTAGGTTTGACAGGCCCCAAAAAACCTGATGAAGAAGAGGGATTATTTGAAACTATAGGTAAAGCTGGTGATAAACTAGGTGAAACACAGTTTGGTAAGAAGTTAGGTTCGATACTTACCGTATTAATTCTTGCTTTTTTTGGTGGTGGAGGAGATTTAAGTGCTATTGAAGACATTTTCGGAGGAGAGGATGACAGTAAGCCAAGGGGTGGATGTACTGACCCAACAGCCGTTAATTACAAACACGATGCGGATTTTGATAATGGTAGTTGTGTATTCCCTCCTCCTGTTATTTATGGATGTACTAACCCCGAAGCTGATAATTATAATTCACAAGCTACTCATGATAATGGTAGGTGTCAGTTTTTGGGTGGACCAGTAGATAATGGAACAGGAAATGAAACAAATGAAGATACTACTATCTATGGATGTATGGATATAGATGCTTCAAATTACAACGAAAGGGCAGAAGAAGATGATGGAAGCTGTGAATATGAAGAATATGACTGCGCAGCAAACGAAACTTATTTTTATGATGGTTTAGAGTATGGAAATTACTCTAGAGAGTATAACTCTTTGAACATCACAGTGGATATAGATACCGATTGTGACCAAGATACTTTACCAGTCATGGTTTATTATGATATAGGACATATGAAAGTTGAAGATAATGAAACAGTATGGAACGGATACATGTACAATAACTATTTCTTCAATGTTACTGGTTGGGAAGGCAACGAGTATCAGTTAACATCTGGTATAGAATATTTTACAGAACCTTATACTGGATGGTATATGGTATATGTAAATCTGTTCGCAGATTGGGATAGAGATGGTGAGTATGATTATGTAACCTATTTCTATATTGACGAAATAATCTTGGAGGAACCATGAATAATGACACTAACAGACCTATTAACAATGATGGGAGTTATAATTGCAGCATTATCCATAATACTTTTGTGTGTTATCATCATATCAGCGACGAGGAGAATAATATCAAAATTACAATTATCATTACCGAAGAAGGTAATAAAGAAGGAAATAAAAAAGAAAAGGAGGACTGAAAATATGAGTCAAGCAAGAGAAGGAGTAACTTTTAACGATATCTTTATGTTTATGATTGCCGTACCTTTAGTTTTACTATGGGTTGGTTTTGCTGGATTCGTTATACACAGCGGATTGCAAGACGAGTCTGTTCTAGACCAAATCGAAGGATATACAACTTTGATAGCTATATTAGGTGGGCCAGCCCTTCTAATTATCAAAGATGCTTTAGATGTATGGAAACAAGAACAAGCAGAAAAAACAGCTTTTTATAAAGTAAAAGCACAAGCAGTTATTGATTATAATGATGCAAGCCAAAAACAGGCCCAGCAAATTGAATCTAATCAACAAGCATATGAACACAAAGTTACTAAAACAGTAGCAAAGAAAAAATAAGGAGATAATAAATGGCAAATTACGCAGTAAATGACTTTACAGAAAGAGCAGATAATTTGGCAGCATGTCTTACACTATTGGAAACTAAATTAGAAACAATAGTTAACACCAAGACAATACGCCATCTTAGCATTCACAAAGTCGGAACAAAATATGAATACGCATTAGTAGTAGACGCTTAGACATAAGCTTTATATACTCTAACGTTCTAATATAATTGTGGCTCCTAACAGACCACAGACCCACAGGATTATTTACGCAAATTGCGTCTCTTGGGGCCACACAACGAAAGCTTTATATAGTGCTATTGCATTATATGTAAGCAGGTGAAAGAACCTATGGCAAACGAAACCAATAACAACACAGCAGATACAAACGAAACCAGTGAGGGTAACCTAACTGCTATCTTGGATACTGTTGAAGAATCAGGTCTATTAGATACTATCATGGACGAACCATTATTGATGGCACTTTGTGCTGTTGTATTAGGTATGGGTGGTTATATCGCTTATACCGTACCAGCTGTCAAAGAGTTAGTCTTTAAATACTTGAAGAATAATGAAGCTGAATTAATGGAAATGCTAGATAAAAATCTAACAAAGGCACAAATGAAAGCTTTTGAAAAAATGGATGAGACTGCACAGAAGCACGTCAAAGACTCTTTAGTCAAGAATGTATTAATTACAGCTTGGGATGAGAAGGATGATGAGCTTGCTGCTTTAGTCAAATCTAAAGTTAAGGCCGCACTCGACGAAGCCAAGTAATGGATGTCGAAGGGTATGAAAGGCGTTTACGCATAAGAGTCGGAGAAGGGGAATATGAAAGACATAAAGAACTTGTCCGGCTTCTTGCCCGCAATCTCGCGCTTGAAGATTTGCTTTGGGAAGAAATTCTTGTATGCATTCGGGATGTTAACGCGAGAACAGAGTTATTGCGACAAAGAAACCAGATTGTACGGGATATTCATACTGAGTTCCGTGCTCTTAATATAGAAGTCCCAACTGTTGTAGAGAAGAACAGTGAGGGTTTCAGTAAAATTCTAGAGGAATTAATAGATGACAGCAGTGAAGAAAGAAAACCAGATGAAGTCCGCGATTAGCGGTATAGCTGCTCACGACTCTAGAAAACTTGAAAAAATTTTTAACATATGTAGAGAAGATGAAAAGAAGATGACTCTATTGATTAGAGCATTTTGCGAAGCATATTTAATAGATAATAAACAAAGACCACTTAAATTAAGACCACTACAAGAAGCAATAGTGGTAAAAACGTTAACATATCCTGATGGAGATGCAAATAAACATCGTAAATTAGCAATATTGGCTCCACGAGGCAGTGGCAAGTCTTTTGCTCTTTCGGTAGCTGTATGTATCTACATGTTCTTTAATAGATTTAGAGACTTAATATTTATTTTGGCTCCAACTGAGGACCAAGCTTCACTTATATTTAATTATTGTTATAGGCATTTTGCAGATAATGCTTTTTTAGATGGCTTAGTTAAGAATTACAGGTTTCATAACAAACCTAATATCACAATGAAGGGAGGAACAGTGCTACGTAGAGCCCCATTAGCTCCATCTAATCAGGGACAAGCTATACGTGGACAACATCCTACATTTTGTATTGTAGACGAAAGTCCACTCATTGATGATAAATTATTCATAGATAACGTAGAACCAGCAATTGTTTCTAATAAAGCTCCATTTATTAATCTTGGTACCCCAAAATCTAAAGATAATCACATGTGGCGCTATCTTTATGATGATAGATATGCTGATACCTTCGAAAGAATGGTATTTACATGGAGAGATGCTGTAAATCCCGGTAGAGCTTACTCTGCACCATATACAGATGATGATATGGCTGAAAAAATGCGAGAATGGGGTGAAGACTCAATTTATTGGAAAACAGAGTATGAATGTCAATTTGTAGAGTCTGTGGCTAATATCTTCAATCCAGAACTAGTTAAAGCATGTCTTGTAGAAGGAATGTCCATGCAACTGCCCGGAAACTATCCAAATTGTGTTGTTGGAGTAGATATTGGTAAATCTGTCAATAGTACAGTAATAAGCGTATGGTCTACTACAAAAACTGATACTGAAAATGTAGCAACACTCATTTATTTAGAAGAAATAGGTCCAAAAACAGGTGGACATGATATTCCATACCAAAGAAAAAGGATTATGGATATATCTAAAGATTATGGTGCTGATAAACTGATAATCGACGCAACAGGTATGGGAGGTGCTATAGAACAAGATTTAAGAGTAGCATGTGTAGAATCACAGATACAATTTATACCATTTGTGTTTACTGGTGGTCCAAAAGGTACAAAAACACAAGTTTATCGTGATTATGTGTCATACATACAACAAAATTTGGTAAAAGTACCTCATCCTGACGGATTAGAACCAAATCAAGCAAAATTAGTTAATAAATGGCTTAGAGAACACATAGATTTAGAATATACTATGGATGCTGCTAACAAAACTGAGAAGATTGCAGCACCTAGTGGCAAACATGATGATTATTGTGATAGTAGTGTTATGGCATTACACGCTTGTTTACAAATGTTACCAGCTTCTGCTACGTTTGCAAGTGTTTCTTTAAAACAAACAGGTACAAGTAGGAGGCCTAGTAAAAGAAATCCTGTTTTTACTACATCTAGACGTACACAATCTATAAATAAGGGTGGTTTGAGAGGTATATAAGTAGATTTCGGCGAAAGCTTTATATACTATATCCGACTATATACTTCTGATAGCCATGGCTCTTAGCGATTATTGGCCTTTTAATAGGCGTAGTTTTGCAACTGTTGGGGAAAATCCTCCCTTCAACAAGGACTCACCTAGAAGTTACGGTTCTGGAATTATAAAAAGATTGAAATTACAGAATGATGGTGGCCTATTTAATCGAAATTCAACCAATAAAGAGCCTCAAATAGGTGATTATAAGACTTATATGAATGTTTATTTAACAGACCCAATAGTCAGAACACTTATTGACCTACCTTGTATGTATGCAGCTAAAGATGGTTTTGATATAGTTACAGACAACGACACAGATAGGGAGAATATACAAGCTTTATTTGATGAAATAAATATGGAGCAATTGTTATATACATGGTTAAGAAATGGAAGAATATTTGGGACTTCTTATATGGAGTGGACTGGTGATAATCTTGTTATTAGGTCATCACAGAACATGTTCATGCAAAGAGACCCAAGTGGACAAGTAATGTATTATTATCAAGATATAGGAGACGATAAAGACTCCGTCCGTTTTGAAGAGAATGAATTGATATGTTATCGTAATAATCCTTTTGATGATTACGCGTATGGTCTAAGTGATATACATCCTATACTATACTTAGTAGATTTAAAAGATTATGCAGAAAGGGATATAGGTGCTGCTTTAAACAAATATGCTACAAGTAGATTTGATATTAGTGCAGGTTTACCAGATATGCCTTATGGACCAGATAAAATCAATGAAATTGTTGATGCCTTTAATGGATTAGAACCCGGAGAAGATATTATCCACGGTAACGATATAGTTGTCAAAGAGTTACAAGGAACACAAAGAGCATTTGAGTATGGTAAGTATACAGACGATATACTTAAGAAAATACACGTAGCACTTAAGGTTCCTATTACTATGTTTGATAAACCAGAACAAGCAAGAGCAATATTCGAACCTTATGTTAGACATTTACAATCAGCGGTAGAAGCAGCAATAAACGCTCAATTAATGCCACAGGTTTTAGGTGGAGATGCTCGATTTAAGTTCAGACAGGTTAATGTAGATGATGCATTCATCAAAGCAAAAACTGATATGATATACTTGTCCGAAGGTGTTTTATCACCCGGAGAAGTTAGGTCAGAGAGAGGATTGAATCCAGAAGGAGCAGTAGAAATGCAAGAAACAGCAGAGAACGCTAATATATCTGGAGGAAGAGACCAAGATAAACAAGAAGAGTCCGCAAGGACAGAAAACCGCGCTGGTAATCAACCAGCTGCTAATCCAACGGGGGATAGAGAAGAATGAGCACAGAATACGACTACGAGCGTTGTATAATAGAAGTAGGTCCAACTCTTAAGAAAAGAGGAATTGAGGACTATCAAGAGATTGCGGCTAACATGTGCCGCATGAGGGTAGATGAAGCAACTGACAGACAGTTTGCTGTTTCTGCCGGGGGTGGAGAGGAAAACCAACGCACTTTTGCGATGGATTTGGAAGAACCTGTCCATACGGATGACCACATAGAGTTTCCAGTAATCGCTATAACGTCAGGCCCCCACGACGAAGATGGCGACCAAAAGGTCTTTATCGAACCATCCGTATTAGAAAAAAGTGTTGAGACTTTCACTGAATTACCAGTTTACTATAATCATCAACGAACCGAGGACGACCTTCTCGGAAAGGCTATCAACCCAAAAATCGTAGAGCTTGAAGATGGTAAAAAGGCAATTAAGATGCTTGCGCAATTATATAAAGGCGCTGCTGAAAGTAATGGAGTGTTAGAAAAGATTGAAAACGGAGATATGACGCATGTCTCTATCGATTGGTTTTCTAAAGATGTAGATGTCCTAGGAGAACCGTTTGCAATGGACATTCGTCCTATCGAGGTGAGTTTTATTGATAATGAGACTCGCACACCCGTCTGTGACGCATGTACGATTGAAAAAGAATGTAATGACCACCGTGAATTCGGTGAAGAACATGAGGATTGTGGTGGCTCTTGTAGCAGCGACAATGATTCATGTGCCTGTGACACACACGGGCGAAACAGCGAGGTACAAAACATGGCTGAAGAACAAACAAAAGATGTCTCTGATGCAGTTGGAATCACCGAGCGTGAATTCGCTTCGATGAAATCTCAACTTGAAGAGATGAAAGAAACTTATGCTGAGTTAAACACCAAGCACGAAGAGGCAATGGCTCTCGTATCAAAATTCCAAGAAGAAAAAGAAGCAAGAGAAGCAGCAGAAGCTGAAGCTCGTGTTAACAATTTCGTAACTGGCATCCTAGAAAAGGAAGTCGCACTTGGAAAACTCGATGACGATGGGAAGGATGCACGTGCAGAGGAACTCAAAGCATGGGACGACATAAAGCTAGAAGGATTTAGCATCGCTATGGATTCTATGCCCACTCCAGTAGAGGCCGAAAGGACCTTTGGAAAAGGCAAGTCTCCAGATGCTGAAGAGACCCCAGAAGTAGAAGCTGACGAAACTCCACGCATGTTTGCGATGGAAAACGGCAGAATTGTATTCAAGAGGGAAGAAAACTAAGGTGAATAAATATGGCAATAGTAAAAACAGTATTAGTAAATGATGGTGGAGCTCCGTCTCGAATCGTCAATTTTACAGCTGGAGAAGCTCTAGAAGCTGGTGAAGCATTGAAAGTTCACACCGATGGTACAGCAAAGTTGGCAACGTCCAACCAAGCGCCTGTATTAGGTTTTGCATTAACCGATACCGCAAACGGAGATGTCGCATCTGTCGTTATTGGTAGAGGAATTATAATCAACGCTATAACAGATGCAGTTACCGCTGGTGACCTACTTTCAGTAGATTCCGCTAAACCCGGTTTCCTAGAAACTAAAACAGCTTACGCAGATGGCACAGAAGAAGATGTGGTTATAGCAATCGCATTGGAAACTAACGCAGCAACAGACACTATGACAAAGGTCATGGTGCTCTAAGGAGATAAGATAATATGGTAGCAGCAGGAACAAATCCCGGTATAGCAGACAGCTCATTGAGCTCAACCGCTAACAGGGTATTAGTAGACTACAAAGACGCAATTCAGGATTACAAAGTCACTGAAATGCCTGTAGTTAATATGTTTGCAGAGCGATTTACCACAGACACTGGTGGAGATGTAGATATTACATTTGCAAAACCATCCATGGGTCTTGAACAAATTGAAGAAGGAGCTACTCCAGCTTTCCAACACACTGACTTGAGAAACGAACGTGTATCAGTCAAAGAGTACGGAATTGCAGTTGGTGTAACCCGAAGAATGATTGAAGATTCAAGATTCTCTGAAATGGAACTCGCTTTGAACGAAGCCCGAAGAGCTGTCCAAAGACACATTACAAAACACTTCATTTATGCAGTGTTTGGTCTAGCAGACACAACATTCGGAACAACCGCAATCGCAGCAGGAACAAATGAAACGGACATTGAAACATTCGCAACTTACCCATACGGTGGTTTCTATGGAGCAAGTCCTTCATCTGGTAACAGATTAAACGAATATGGTGGATACTCACTCAGTGACTTAAACTCACTTGGTACCCACTACTTCGCATCTACTGATGCAAGCAGTTCAGAATCATCTACCGGTGGTAACTTAGAGTTAACCGATATAACCAAAGCTATTGAGTTAATGAGTGCAAAAGGTCAAAACCCAGATACTATCTTGGTTTCACCAACTCACTACAAGACTCTATTAGAATTGGCTGACTTCACAGCACCTTTCTCAACAGGAACAACCAGTACTAACACTATTGATACTCCTACGACAAAAGGTGGAATTGATTACGTAAACGATGTATCTAACGACGGTGTCGTTGGACAATTGTACGGACTTAACGTTGTTGTTAACTCCTACGTACCAAAGACCAGAGCTGGTATCTTTGACATGGGCGTCAAACCTGTCGCTTACGTCGAGAGAAGAGGTCTAACTGTAGAAGAAGCAAACCCCGGATTCGGAATTATGGGTTCATACATGTCTATGAGATATGGATTGAAAGTCATAAGGCCAGAAGCTGGTTGTATTGTAATTTCTGATTAGATAAGCAAACTTAGGATAATGGTATGGGCGACACCATAGTAAAAGTCGCCCACTTTGAGGATAAGCCATGAAAGTATTCAAACCAACAAAAATTAACAAAAAAGCCACACGAGAAGGTTATGGACTAGGTAAAGTTACGACTGCCAAAGCTCGCATGTTAACGTTAGATGATAGGCTACCCTCTAAACAATATATTAAAGCAAGAATTGAAGCAAACGTAAGTGATGAAACCTTTGGCGCAGCATGGGATGGTAACACAACTATGGCACCTTCAATGAATGCAGTTTACGATTATATAGGTTCTCTTTCTTCTACATCTGATGTATGGGGAGTAGAGAGTTCCGCTTCTACAGCAGATACTAGGTCACGTAAATCAGGTAACGTTGGTATTGGTGATGCAAGTAATCTAGCTTTTGCTGAAATTACACACAAACTCACAGTCGATGGTGACTTAAGAGTAGGAGCTATAGATGGCTCTAATAAAGACATATATCTAGATGATGGGGCTATACTGTACAAATATGACGCTGGTGGTAGTACAGCTATGCTTACGCTAAATAGCTCTACAGGGCATTTGGTGGGTCAAAACTTAGCTATTGGCTCAACAGCGCCTAGTTTGCCTTTAGAGATTAATATAGCTGAGAGTAATGCATTAACAACAGCTGATGGTACAGGTTTATTCCAGATTGGTAACGACAGTGGAGCCAATATAGGTATGAACTCTACTAAGATACAAGCTAGAAGTGGTGGCTCTGCTTCTAAACTTAACTTAAACGTAGGAGGTGGTGACATTGATATGGGTAGTAGCTCAAGTACAATCACTTCCAAAGGTAACTTTGCAGTAGAGGGTAACTTAACTGTTACAGGTACTGCAACTTCGATTTCTACAGAGACTGTTACAGTCTTTGATAATTTTATAGAATTAAATTCTAATTACACAGGTACATCACCAACCGAAAGTGCAGGTATAGAAGTAAACCGTGGTGGTAGTACAGCTATAAACCCTATACTAAGATGGAACGAAACTGATGATAAATGGCAATTGTCTGAAGCAGTAACAGGCAGCGCCAGTTATAAAGATATAATACACACAGGACAAACGGGCTCTGTAACCAACGCCATGCTTAATGGTAGTATAGCTAATAATAAACTAGCTAACGATAGTGTGACTGTTGGAACTACAGCGATAGACTTAGGAGCATCATCTACTACACTTGCTGGACTAACAGCAGTATCCGTTGCTGGTACAACTGGTGGTAGTGGAACTACAGCATTAACTATTTCAGGTGGTAACTCTGCGGCCACTAACCCCGCAGTTAATATTACTGGACATTTGGTAGCATCTACAAAGTCTTTTAATATTCCACATCCTATACATGATGATAAAAGATTAGTATATGGATGTTTAGAAGGACCAGAACATGGAGTATACTTCAGAGGTACAGCTGAATTTGATTTAGTACCAGAACGTATGCCTGTAGAATTACCAGAATATTGGTTTAAATTAGTAGGAGATGATTATACTATAAGTATAACACCGCACGGACCATATCACGTTTGGGTTGATGAAAAATTTGAAGATGGATTTTTTGTTGAGTCTTCTTCTGAAACACACGTCAAATTTGATTGGATGGTAATAGGTGGTAGAAAAGATGCGACAATACCGGAGGTAGAGCCACAGGCTCCATAAATATATGCCAAGCGAACGTATTATAATAAAAGGTGATAAGGGAAGTGTATTCTTCGAGAAGGATGCTGGTGATGACGGTGCTTACGAAGTGTCTAAAGAATTAAAATTAAAAGATGATAATTCTGGTTTAACGTTTGATGGTTCAGATTTAGTTGATACAGGACAGAAGGGACAAAAGGGTTTATCTGGTTCTGCTGGTGATAAAGGTGTTAAAGGACAGAAAGGTCTCAAAGGTTTAAAAGGTGCAACTGGTGCAACAGGTGATAAAGGACAAAAAGGACAAACCGGTGATACAGGTACAGCAGGTGCAAAAGGACAAAAGGGTCTTAAAGGTATTAAAGGACAGAAGGGTCTCAAAGGTTTAAAAGGTGCAACTGGTGCAACTGGTGCTAAAGGACAAAAAGGACAAACCGGTGATACAGGTGCAACTGGTTCAAAAGGACAAAAGGGACTTAAAGGTGTCAAAGGACAGAAAGGTCTCAAAGGTTTAAAAGGTGCAACTGGTGCAACTGGTGCTAAAGGACAAAAAGGACAAACCGGTGATACAGGTGCAACTGGTTCAAAAGGACAAAAGG
>Ga0209992_10003559_pt1 | contig 12999 bp, 9 predicted proteins | sample 2SBtaG_2_FD_182564 | JGI IMG/M metagenome (GOLD analysis project Ga0209992, IMG submission 182564) | Deep subsurface microbial communities from Kolumbo volcano to uncover new lineages of life (NeLLi) - 2SBTROV12_ACTIVE470 metaG (SPAdes)... | ecosystem: Environmental > Aquatic > Marine > Volcanic... | reverse complement strand
CACGGCGATCATGCGATCGATCTCGGCCAGGATCAGAGCGTTGGCTTTCTTCAGTCTCACGGACCATGCGGTATCAACTACATCGGAGGATGTGAGTCCGTAGTGGATCCATTTTCGCTCGTCGCCCAGTGACTCTGAAACGCTTCGAGTGAAGGCGACAACGTCGTGACGCGTGACTTCTTCGATCTCGTGAATTCGGTCGACACTGAACTTCGCATTCTTGCGAATCAGCTCGACGTCTTCAGCCGGAATCACACCCAGCTTCGACCACGCCGCGCAGGCTTCGATTTCAACCTCGAGCCAGGCATCAAACTGAGCCTCTTCGCTCCATAGAGCGGTCATTTCGGGACGGGAGTAGCGAGCGATCATCGGAACTGACGCGAGATATTTGGCACAGAAGAAGGGCTGAATTTACGGCTTTCGGCGCCATGAGCCTGTGAAAGCAACGGGAAAACAGGCACAGCATTCAAATCCGGAAAAAGGGACAACTCTCGAACACCACGCGTGCGCTACTACTCGGCAACCACGTCTTCCAGAAGCGAAGCACCATTGACAATCATTTTCACTCCAGCTCCAGAAGCCAGCACCGGGCCCTGGATCAGGACACGTCCGTCTGGGTGAAGGTCAAAATTGAAGTCTCCCCCAAAGTTAGCAACTTCAAGCGGTGTAGATGTCCTGACCGAAGGGCTCAACGTCACTTCAATCCGAAAAAGCCGCGTCGAGTCCCGAAAATAGATGTATTCGCCATCATCGCTCCACACCGGATTCCACTGACTGACACCGATGGATTGAATGGGGTAAACGGCATTAGTCTGAAGATCAATAATATTGACTCGCGTGTTGACGGCGGATTCAACTACCATGTATCTAGACGATGGCGAAAAAGAATGGTCAAACTCAATATCCGCCCCTTCGGAACGTCGCACGACATTATCCCAGTCTCCAACCGAGACTATATGACTTGAGTCCGGCATACCGAGATTGTAATCGTATGAAAGAGCCATCATGGTGCCATCACGTGAAAGTGCTGGCTCACGCGGCGAGCTGTCTCCCTGTCCGGAAATCAGTATTTCTTCTATCCCGGAACGATCAGATCGGGTGCGAGCGATGGCTTCGCCGGCGTCAGACGATCTTACATAATAGATCCATTCGCCATCATGGCTCCATACAGGAAACCCGCTTGGATTGTTTGCCGGAAGTTTGACTGGGTCAGTTTGGCCATCTGAGTCAATCAACCAGAGCTCCGGTCCTGCAGGAGTACGTTTTGCAATAACGATTTCACTTCCATCCGGCGAAATCTGAGGATGAGGAGCATCCGGGTTGTCGAACGGTGATTGCGTATTGCCAAAGAGTGACCGAACGGGGGCGCGATCAAAATCGATTATCGAACTCTTGCGTGTAACTGGGTCCAACCAATACAGCGCATCCTCACCCACATCATTGAATGCGATGTCACCATTTGACGCCACTTGGAATTCAAGCATAGACTGACGACCCAAGAGGACAATGGGCCTCGGTGCGCCAAGCAGTTTGCCGCTGGACAAATCCAGTGGTTGAACGGAAACGCGTCCATAGTATCCACTTTCAACAAAAACCATATGACCTGATTCTACATAGCTCGGAGACGATGCATCCGTTTTGATGATCTCGTAGTCCTGAGCGTCGAGATCGATCAGAACCATCTCATGTTCTCCAAACGAAATAAACGCAGTAGCCAAAGCAAGTCTGTCGCCGGGAAGCGGCTCAACCTGAAACAGGAAAATGTGCCCGTGTGCGGCAGAGTCTGGTCGAACGGTAAGACCCATGTCATTTCCGTTCGCATCCATTCGCTTTATGGATCCTGAATCTGGCCCTCCAAGTACTGAGTACAATATGGATCCATTGGGAGCCCATGCTGCACCAACACCGTTGTCCGAGAGGTGAAACGATTCTCCGTCTGATAGCCGAATTCTCGACACAGCGGGATTTATGGGAACCGCACTGGAATTGAGCAGCCATTCATTATCAGCCGAAAAATCAAATTCACCACCTGAAGCCAACGGAACTAATAACGAAGTGCGCGACTCTGTTCGCAGATCGAGAACTTCATAGCCACTTTCAGCTCCTCCCGTTCTGACCACCGCGAGAGATCCATCGTTGGAAAGTCCGTGAATCGAAATGACCTCCGGACCACCCGCCGATGGAATCACAATGCGTGAATCGGGCGAGTTTGTGACTGGAGAAGACCATATCAGCCACCCGGCAGCCAAGCCGAGAATCAGTGTTGCAACTGGCGCAAGCCACCGTTTTCCGACTGTACTCACAGAGGGACTTGTTGACGGAATCTGGGTCGAGGACACCTGCGTCGTTCTACGACTCATCCCGGTTGAGACATCGATAGCATTCAGGTCGGCGATTAAGTCAGCAGCGGATTGATACCGATACTGCCGATCCTTTGACAGTAGCTTTTCTACGATTCGTTCGAGCTCCATCGGAATGCCAGAGCGGAGTGCAGTCAGCGGTTCAGCGTCTGCGTTCATAATCGAGTAGACGACCGCCTGTTCGTATTCGCCACCGAATGGCAATTGACCGGCGACCATTTCATACAGCACGGCACCGAGAGAATAAAGATCGGTTCGTCCGTCCACCTCTTCTCCGCGTGCCTGCTCGGGACTCATGAAGGCCACCGTACCCAACGTAGAACCCATGCGCGTGAGCTTTGTGGAAGCAGCCGTTTGCGCCAGTCCAAAATCGAGCACTTTTGCCTGGCCGTCCTCCGTCAGCATAATGTTTGCGCTCTTGATGTCGCGGTGCACTATTTCTTTGCCATGAGCGGCCTTCAGTGCATCTGCAATCTGGGTTGCGATACGGACGGCCTCTGCGAGCTTGAGCGGTCCCTCTTTTGTGCGATCTTCCAGCGTTCCCCCTTCGATGTATTCCATCGCGATGAACGGACGGAGATCTTCGCTTGGTGCTCCTTCGGGAACGGCTTCGTCAATCTCGTGGATGGCCGCAATATGGGGATGATTCAGGGCGGCGGCCGCTTTGGCCTCACGATAAAAACGCGCCCGGTCATCCTCACTGGCCAAAGCGGCCGCCGGGAGCACTTTGATGGCCACCGTACGATCGAGCTTCGTGTCCTCGGCCTTGTAGACGATGCCCATGCCGCCGCGGCCGAGCTCTTCGATGATGCTATAGTGTGAGAGTGTGGTGCCTTGCATGACCTATTTCTGAGGTGGAGCAATCTGGTTCAGTTCAGTGAGCCAGTCCGAATAAACCACGATATCCAGGCCTTCCAGTACACCGAATTGCAGCGGTTGAACCACGGCTACGATTTCGCTTCCGTCTCCAACCAGATCGTACTGGTTCAATTCGCTGCCAATAACATTTTCTGCATCTCCCACAATTTCGAAATAGGGATCCAGAACTATCGGCACTCGCCAAAGGCCTTCAGCGTCGTCGTAATACAAATATTTTCCGTCGTCAGTCCACACTGCTGAGTAGACCAGCCTTATGTCATTTTTAACTTCAATCCGATTGAAATCTTCAAGCGACATGACCCAGTAGGAATCAGTGCCCTGTGACCGGGTTGAGTAGCTGATGAATCGCTCGTCTGGAGAGAATCTCGGCCAGCCGTGGAGACCCTCACCCGCGTCAAGCTCTTCGACTTCTTCCGTTTCCAGATTCAGCAAATACAATTCTCCGAATCCAAGGGGATTCGTGCCTACGAACACTACCTGCTTCCCCGACGCCGACCAATCCAGCGCACCGGCTCCTCCTGGCGTTTCGTATTCCCGAACGCTTCCAGATCTGTTCGCATTTCGCCTGAATAAACGGTTGTCTGATTCATACATGATTTCAGAACCATCCGGCGAGTAAGAGATATTGTCGGCGTCTCCATCGTCGGTTACTGTAAACGAACGTGAAACTCCTGTTTCCAGATTGTATTCTCTCAATTCCTGGTGGTTTTCGACGTTGAACCGAACCATTACCCGTTTTCCGTCCGGTGACAACCGGGGTTGGGCCGAAATGTTGGTGAGGTTGTCAGTGACAACGCTCACCGTCGACTGCTCACCATCCATTGCATATGCTTGCAATGAAGCGTTGGTCCCTTGTCCACCCTGTGCCAGACTGATCGAATAATACGTGCCGAAATCGTCCACGGCGATCCAGTAATCCCTAGTTCCTTCCTCCACTGAAATCGGTGGACCAGTAAAAGAAGCCGCGGACACATCAAATGGACGAACCCGCACACCAGAGGCGCCCGTACCTGCGGAGGCTTGAGTTGGTTCGAAATAGAGGAGATGATCTGGTCCAACCATGGCAAATGGCATTCCATAATCCAATTCGGATATGTCGCCTGAATTCACGTCCAGAACACCAATTGAAGGTTGCCCTTGCTTTCGAATTGTGAACGCGATCAGGTCGTTCCTGTGCAGAGATATGGGAGATATGTACCGCATTTGCTCTGGTGCTTGAGCGATGAGAATTGGTTCACTACCATCAGCGGGGAATTGATACAGATCAGCTGAGGAAGCAGAATCAGTTCTTGAACTGGCAATAATGGACCCATCGGGCAACCACGTGTGCCCGACAAGGTCGTTTTTAACGCGCGTCACCAAGACTGGGGCGCCCCCCGTGAGCCGAACTTTCCAGAGTTGGTCTGCCTGTTCATACGAAAACCACTGATCGTCATATGATATTGACCTTCTGTTTTGTTGGACTCCTGGAACAAGCATCTTCAATTCACCGGTTCGCAGATCGAAGGATTGGATGCCAATGCCAATGTTCGATTGAATCGTGCCCACTATCTTGCTTCCATCGTGTGTGATAGCGACACCTCCGGCGAACAAAGCATCTGGTAGTTCTATCCGGACTGTTTTGGTCGCGGGCGAATCAGTCTTCCGAGCTCCAGACCCTCCAAACGCCAGCCAGCCGATAGCAATTCCGATGGGGAGGAGTAGCAAAGCGAACCACTTGGATGGTATCCTTGAAGCGGTGCCCGAAACGACTTGGGATTGCGCAGAATGCAGGCTGGTAGCACTGGACATCCGGCTGAGTCCGCTCGCGCTCAAGTCAACCGTTTTCAGATCGACGATCAAATCAGAACAGGATTGATACCGCTCATCAGGACTCTTGGCCAACATTTTGGTAACGATCCATTCAAGTCCCATCGGTACGCCGGTACGTAGGCTCGTCAATGGCGGCGGCATTTCATTCAGAATGCCGTACATGACAGCCTTTTCATACTCGCCTGCAAAGGGCAACTGGCCAGATATCATTTCATACAGTACCACACCCAGACTCCAGATGTCGCTACGCCCATCGACTTCCTCGCCTCGAGCCTGCTCAGGGCTCATGTAGGCGGCCGTCCCGAGTGTTGACCCCATTCGGGTCAACATGGTGGACTGCGCTGTTTTAGCCAAGCCGAAATCGAGAACTTTTGCATCTCCTTCCCGATTGAGCATCACATTGTGTCCCTTGATGTCACGGTGCACAATATTCTTGGAATGAGCCGTCTTTAAGGCTTCGGCGATTTGAATCCCGATTCCCACCGCTCGACGCAGATCCATCGGTCCCTTGTCGATCTCCTCTTTGAGCGAACCTCCATCGACGAACTCCATGGCGATGAATGGGCTCGGCTGCGTGCCATGAGGGGCATCACTTGCTACCGCTTCATCGATCTCAAACACGGTAGCGATGTGAGGATGGTGCAAGGCCGCTGCAGCCCGAGCTTCACGATAAAACCGCTCACGATCATCCGAAGAAGCGAGAGCAGTAGTAGGCAGAACCTTGATGGCCACCGTGCGATCGAGTTTGGTGTCCTCGGCCTTGTAGACGATGCCCATGCCGCCACGGCCGAGCTCTTCGACGATGCGATAATGGGAAAGGGTGGTGCCGGTCATGATCGAAATGGGTGGGATGGCTCAATTTCAGCGTTTGGATACCGGAATTGCAAGTTTTGAGCGTTGTTACTCGTTATGAATACAAGAACGAAGGGTCAGGTGTTTATAATCGAATGAAACTTGACGATACCATAATGGTACCAATATGGTACTAAATTTGAATGGTATTGATCATGCCGGTGAATCTTTCCCTTAAAAATGTCCCTGACGAGGTGTATGAGCGCTTGAAGGCTCGCGCGGAGTGCCATCACCGTAGTATGAACGGAGAAATCATCGACATGCTCGAGCGGTCGATCAAGTCAGAGACGAACGAATTGGCCTTGCAGAGGCGTCTCGAGGAACTCCATGCAATGCAAGCGAACGCCGTTTCGTCAGATGATATTGTAGCAATGATCAGGCACGATCGTGATAGTCGTTGATTCATCTGTCATCGTAAACGCCCTCGTTTCAACAGCCCGCACGGCAGAAGTGAGGAAGGCACGGTCCCTGGACAAAATGTGGCATGCACCTGCTCTCTGGCGGAGTGAGATTCGAAGCGCTCTGCTGAAACACCACCGAGCTAAAACTTTCTCGTTGATCACGGCCGTCGAACTCACTCTTCTGGCTGAGAAACTCGTCACGAATTCGGCAACGGATTTACCATCTGACCTTATTCTCTCTCTGGCGTCGGAATCAGGATGCTCGGCCTATGACTGCGAGTTTGTGGCCGTGGCGCTGCAACTCAATGTGCCGCTTCTGACCTACGACCGTAAACTGCTCAAGGCGTTTCCTAAAATTGCCATACATCCAGGCGACTGGCTACCATGAACACAGACGAAACGATATTCCTTTCTCGCTTATGGGTCGAGACGTTTGTCGTCGGGCTCAACCTTTGTCCGTTTGCCAAAAAGGAACTCGTGGGTGATCGCATTCGATTCGAAGCAACCGATGCCAAGACAGAGATCGATCTACTCGTGGCCTTGAAGAAGGAACTGGAGCTTCTCGAGAGCGACCCGTCGATTGAGACAACACTGCTCATCCACCCGTCCGTCCTGACTGAATTCGACGACTACAATCAGTTTCTGGATCAAACAGACGAATTGTTGGTCAGTCTTGATCTGGAAGGCGTGTATCAGATTGCCAGCTTCCACCCGGACTATCAGTTTGGCGGAACGAAGCCCGAGGATGCTGAGAACTACACCAATCGATCACCCTACCCGATGCTGCATCTCTTGAGGGAGGAAAGCCTGGAAAAGGCCATTGAATCACACTCTGCCATCGAAGCCATTCCCGCGCACAATATTGAATTGATGAACAGCCTGGGTGTCGAACGGATCAAGGAAATGACGCGGCAGTAGCTGGCGCTACATCAGGTGTCGCTTGTCACGCAGGAATTTGTAGAGCAAGGCGCGAGCGCGAAAGATGTGGGCCTTCACAGTACCCAGCGGAAGATCCAGCTCCATGGCAATCTCTTCGTAGGACTTCTCCTGCTGATGCCGCATCACGATCACGCGATGATATTTTTCCGGTAGCTGCTCGATGGCCTGCTGGATGAGTTGTTTGCGTTCGTCCTCAACAATGTGCTTGTCTGGGCGATACGTGATATCGGGCAGCTCATATTCGACTTCGCCATCCCTGGTCTGGATGGGTTTGTCGATGGACATCGTGGCCAGCTTCTTCTTGCGCAGGAAGTCGATCGTGTGATTGGTCGCGATCTTGTAGAGCCACGTGGAGAATGCGTAATCCGTCGAATAGGATTTCAGGGCTGAGAACGCCTTGATAAAACACTCCTGCACGAGGTCGTCCACTTCGCCCTGCTTTCGCACCATGCGCTGAACGTGCCGGGAGAGCGCTCCGCGGTACTTCTCCATCAGCTCATTGTAGGCCATCTGGTCGCCATCGAGTGCACGGCCCACGAGTACGCGGTCCTGTTCACTCGATTGAGAAGGAGAATTGTCCTGAGCGCCTCGGGCCATCCGAAGAAGTTGCTAGTGAGTGGGAGGTATCACAAAATCGAGGGGTAAGATAGCATCTTTCACCTTGAGCCGCGACGTACTCATACCGGCAATTTAAAAAGCACTACCCTCGGGGGTAGTTCGATGAAAAGACGTGTTTACAGCGAGATGGTTGCGGTGAGCCTCCGAAGTGCGCCCGAAAGTAGGCTCATGCTCCAAAATATGCACCTGATTGCGCGTTTCCCCGTATAATGGTTCCTCGGATAGACGAATCATTCTGCAGTCATATGAAGCTGTATAACGAAACAGAAATTGGCACCATTCTGAAGCGTGCCGCAGAAATGTCCCACGCTGATGTCAACAGTTCGGGAATGGGGCTGTCCGTGGAAGAGCTCCAGCAACTCGGAGCGGAAGCTGGCCTGAACCCCGAATTTATCATCAGAGCAGCCGCTGAACTTCATGCTGACAAGCCCAAGCGGATAAAAAACATCTTTGGAGGACCGGTATCCTACGAAAGGGAAATGGTCCTGGATGGAGAAATCTCGGCTTCAGAGTGGGAAGAGTTTCTGGCTTCAATCAGATCTACTTTCAAGGATCCAGGCGTTGTGACAACGCGCGAGAACATCTTCGAATGGACCGTCAAATCATCAGGCGGAAGCGCTCAAGTTACCGCGCGCACGGTTGACAACACGACGAGGGTCAACGTGTTCTGGAATGAGCCAGCGACCGCCATCCCGTTTATGGTTCCAACCATTATCGGAACCATCATTTCTCTTCCCATCACGTTTGAAGCTCTTGACATGTCTGGCATTCCCGGCGCATCGGTGATCGTCGGCACGGCGCTGACCCTGTTTACGCTCGGTCGATGGGGTATCAGTCATTACACAGATCGGTTTTCTGAAAAACTGGACCGCATGATGACATCTTTTGAACTGATCGCGTCCAAGGGAGAGCTCGCCCGAAATCGGGATCGGGATCGGGATCGGGATCGGGATCAGGATCGGGATCGGGATCAACGAAAGCTTGAGACACAAGAAACTCCAGCCGTGCACCCTCTGATTGATGTTGAGGAGGCGCTCTCGGAGGAGGAAAATGACACAGTGAGGATGCGTGGTCGGGACAAAGCCTAGAACAGGTAATACGCTGCTATCAGAGTTCGCACATTCGTGATACGGTCCTGTTTTGAATTCTGCCGCGGAGCGTAGTGATCGTTGAACCCGCGCGAGTATCTGGCAGAGGTGACTTCCACTTCCAGCGCCAGTCGAACGGATTGTGCCTGATAGGTGAGACGAGGCGATATTCGCCAGAGACTGGATAAATCGCCGGCTCGCGAGAATGACTCTTCTACGGCAGAATCCAGGGTGGAGGCTGTTCCTAAATTGCGCAGGTACCCGCCGAACAGACCGGCAGTCAGTTCTCCTTTCGACCCGGCCATGTCCAGCCAGAGGGACGAAACTCGAGTTGGCTCAACCGAACCCTTCAAGGTCGCCACAAATCCGCCCGTCATCAGATGGTCCGCGAGGTCTTCTCCGTAAACGCCTTTGGCGGTTAAAGAAACCCGATCATTCTTCCATCTCGAATACACGGTTACCGCTCGCGCTGTAAACGAGGGGCCGTCGAGGTAACAGAGAATCTTCTTCGCTGTGCCTCCCAGACCGAAATACATGGCACCCCGAGAGAGGGTGATATGCAGGTGTCCGGCGGGCAGTCCCGACTGGTGTTGCATCTTTCGGCCGCCAATTTCCTGGAAAGCATCTCGCTGACTCGAGACTGCCGCCAAAACACTCAGGCCTCTCTGGGTACGGACATATCTCAACTGCGGAAAGCGGGCAAACGGTTGAAATGGAGCCCCCGTTGAAAATCCCACGACTCCGGGATAGACCTTGGCAGTAAAAAGCGGGGACCAGTACTGGCCGAACAGAAGTTCATTGTGACCGCGCAGCCATCTCGCATAGGCATGGCGCAGACGCAGCATGCTGACATCTGCGTTGGACGAACCAAAAAAATCGGCTTCCACTACCCCGGTTACATCGCCACCGACAATATCGGTTGACATGGCCGTTGCTCCCACGCGCGACTGAAATGCAGCGAATAGAAAATTGCTCGTTTTGAGATCGTCGTGCCCATCAGCGTTCAAGTCCTGGGACTTCAGCGGGTAGAGATGAAATTGCCCTTCCCGAACCTGTGCGACCTGGCGCGTGTCGTGAATCGATTCAGCTTTGATGAATCCGTAGAAGGAAACGTCCTGGGCACGAGCGCTTCCGATCGTGGAAATCACGATCACCAAAACAGCAATACAGCTGCGCATATCTCACTCCTCCCTTCACTGTGATTGGGGCACCAAATATGACAATTTTGGGGTCAGAAAAAGGGCAGGAGGTGGCGGTCCGTCTCACAAGTTCAACCCGTCCATGGGTGTAGGGGAAAACAGGGTGTTGTTGCAACAAAAAAGAATAGGGGGCATCTGCAAAGCAGATGCCCCCTGAAAACCCACCGAACAATAAATCTACTTGACGAACAGCATGTCGCGGTACATCGGCAGCGGCCAGAGATCGCCGGCCGTGATGCGTTCGAGACGATCCGTGGCGTGACGCACTTTGTTCATCGCAGGAATCACATTGTTCAGCATGTGATGCGCTTTCTCATGAACGCTGTCGCCACCGAGGTCCTTGTTGTTGTCAATCAAGTTGCCCAGTGCATCCTGCAGCTCGTCAACGTAAGCAGCAACATGGTCGGCCACTTCTTTGACTCCTTTCGTCGAGATGCCGACGGCGTTGCCTTCTTCGACGGTCTTGATGAGCGTGCGCAGGTAGCGGGTCGCTGCCGGCATGATCATCGTGCGAGCCATCGACTCGGTTGTCTCCGCTTCGATGTTGATCGTGAGGAAGTACTGCTCAACCCAGATTTCTTCACGGCTGCGAAGCTCTGCTTCTGAAAGCACGCCGTACGTTTCAAACAGCTTGATGTTTTTGTCAGAAACCAGTGTTTCGAGAGCATCAACTGTTGTTCGAAGGTTCAACAATCCGCGACGCTCAGCTTCTTCGTGCCATTCGTCGGTGTAGTTGTCGCCACCAAAGATGATCGCCTTGTTGTCGTGAACCGTTTCGCGCACAACTTCGGCCGCTGCAGCTTCCATGTCCATACCGGAGGCCATCTTCGCTTCAAGCGATGTGGCCATCTCTTCGAGAGCTTCCGCGACGGTCGTGTTCAGAACCGTGTTGGAGAACGAAACACTCTGACTCGAACCCACGGCGCGGAACTCAAACTTGTTACCGGTGAAGGCAAAGGGCGACGTACGGTTTCGATCGCCCGCGTGACGAGGCAGATTCGGAAGAACGGGTGTCCCGAGTCCCATGAAGCCACCTTGCTTGCTCTCAGTCGCATCACCCGAATCAATCTGGTTGAACACGTCTTCGAGCTGCTCGCCCAGGAAGATCGAGATGATGGCAGGAGGGGCTTCGTTGGCTCCGAGACGATGGTCATTGGCTGCTGACGCGACCGCCACTCTCAACAGGTCCTGATGGCGATTCACCGCCTTGATCACGGAGGCGCAAAAGAAAAGAAACTGAAGGTTGTCGTGTGGATTGTCGCCCGGCTCGAGCAGGTTCAGACCTGTGTCCGTTCCGATCGACCAGTTGTTGTGCTTTCCACTTCCGTTGACGCCTTTGAACGGTTTTTCATGCAGCAGGCACACCATTCCGTATTTGCGGGCAATGCGCTGCAGCGTAATCATCAGCAGCTGCTGGTGGTCGCACGCGATGTTCGTGTTTTCGAAAATCGGGGCGATTTCATACTGGCTCGGAGCGACCTCGTTGTGACGCGTCTTGACCGGGATGCCTAGACGGTAGAGCTCTTTCTCCGTTTCCAGCATGCAGCTCAGAACGCGATCCGGGATCGATCCGAAATAGTGATCATCCAGCTCCTGGCCGCGAGGAGGTTTGGCGCCCACCAGCGTCCGTCCGCACGTCATGAGGTCAGGGCGGCGATAGTAGTACTCTTCGTCGACCAGGAAGTATTCCTGCTCAACGCCGACCGTCGACGTGACCTTCGAAATGCCAACGTTTTCAAACAATTCCAGAACGCGAAGCGCCTGCGTGTTGATGGCTTCCATCGAACGAAGCAGCGGTGTCTTCGCGTCAAGCGCTTCACCGCTCCACGAGGCAAATGCAGTTGGAATCGCGAGATACGATCCTTTCGCATTTTCGATGATGAACGCCGGAGACGTCGGATCCCACACCGTATAGCCGCGAGCTTCGAATGTCGCACGAAGACCCCCGCTTGGGAATGAAGAGGCATCGGGCTCACCCTGAATCAGATCCTTTCCCGAAAACTTGGCCATCGCTCCACCACCTTTGTTCGGTGTGATGAAGGAGTCATGTTTTTCGGCCGTGGAACCCGTCAGAGGTTGAAACCAGTGGGTGAAGTGCGTGGCCCCACGCTCAATGGCCCACTCTTTCATAGCGTCGGCAACCGCATCACCGATTGTCGGATCGATGGGAAGACCCCCATCAATCGTTCCAAGAAGACTCTGATATACGTCTTCGGACAGTCTTGCTTTCATTTCGTCGAGGCCAAATGCGTTCTCTCCGAAAATGCGTTCGATGTCCATCGGATTCGGCTTCGAACCGTTTCCGTTGGGGGTGAATTTGGTAGCGGCGAGGATGTTGAAGTCCGAGGTTGTTAGGCTCATTGATGTATCGGATTAAGCGTGTGTCGTGAGAGTAAGTTGGGTTATTTCACTGGCTCAGGCAGGTCGTTTAAAGGCATCGGTTCGACTGGAACCGTTCGGGTGTCTTTATAGCTTGTCAGGACAATGGAGGTCGAGGTACCGTGAACACCGGGCCACGATTGAATGGTAGAAAGCAGATTTTCCAGACCGGATGTATTTCGGATCAGGACCCTCAGAATGTGCGACCCATCTCCTGTGATGGAATGCACTTCCTGAACCTGATCCAATTTACAGGCCCGATCGACAAACGTGTCGTAGTGCTTGCTGCCATCGACCATCACACGAATGAATGCGGAGATATCATACCCGACCCTTCTCGGGTTAACGACGGCGTGATATCCCGTCACCACTCCGCGGTCTTCGAGTTTCTTCATGCGATCGCTGACTGAAGGCACAGACAGTGACACATCCTCGGCCATCTCATTTCGTTTGATACGTCCTTTTTCCTGCA
>Ga0209992_10003558_pt1 | contig 13004 bp, 8 predicted proteins | sample 2SBtaG_2_FD_182564 | JGI IMG/M metagenome (GOLD analysis project Ga0209992, IMG submission 182564) | Deep subsurface microbial communities from Kolumbo volcano to uncover new lineages of life (NeLLi) - 2SBTROV12_ACTIVE470 metaG (SPAdes)... | ecosystem: Environmental > Aquatic > Marine > Volcanic... | reverse complement strand
ATTTCTGTTATTGATTCAATTTCTGAAATTAATTTAGAAAATGAACGATTAAATTCTAAGGTTAATTTATTTGAAAGTATTTTGAAATCAAGAGGAGATAGTGCTTCGGGATTAAATTTCATTGAAAAAAATAAAGAAAAATTTAATGGATTATTAGGTGTATTGTCAGATTTAATCGAAATTCCTGAAGAATATCATAAAGCTTCAGAGGTAATATTAGGTGATTTAAAAAATGCAGTAATTGTAGAGAATTTCGAAATTGCAAAATTAATTATTGATGAATTGAAAAAAAATGATGGTGGTGCACTCACATTAATTTCACTTGATAAAATACCAATTATTAAATCTAAAATAAAAAGTGATCTCGTAAAACAAATTAAATCACAAAAGAAATTGAATGATTTAGTAAATCACTTATTTAATGATGTTTTGATCGTTGAATCAATTTCGGAAATAAATAAAAAATCCCCATTAATTGTAACAAAAGATGGAGATTTCTTAAAAAATGGATATGAGATTAAAAGTTCTTCATTGAAAAATAAAGTCTCTGTGCTCGGTAAGAAAAAAGAGATAAGTGAAATGAAAGGGAAGATTAATCTAAATTTAAGTCGTCTTGAAAGCCAAGAAAGTAAAAGGCAAGATTTAGAATCTCAATTAAATGATTTTAATATAAAAGTTTCTTCATTAGAAAAATCTTTTGAAATCATAGTTTCTGATAAACAAAAATTAGAAATTGAACTTTCAGGTAAAGAAGCGGGACAAATTCATTTACAAGAAATTAAAAATGAAAATAAAAAAGAAATTGATAAATCAATAATTCAAATAGAAACATTAAAATTAAAGATTGAAAAATGCAAAGATGAGGTGAAAAAATTAATTGAGGAAAAAGTACTATTAAAAGAAAAAATTGAAAAAATTACTAAACAAACAGAAAGTTATCGACAAAAAACTGTAAAACAACAAGAATTAACACAGCAGAAACAATTACTTTTATTAGAGTCAGAGAAAGAAAAAAACACAATTGAGTTTAGATTAAATTCAATTGAGGATCGGATTGCAGAAAACCAGCGAAGGATTGACCGTATAAAAAGTATTAATATTCAATTAAGAAAAACGAATGATGATTTAGATAAAAAACTAAGTCTTGAAAATGAGTTAAAAAGAGAGTTATTAGAAGAACAAGAAAAATTAGGAGCTCAAAAAGGTAAAACCGATAAAGAATATAATGATGCTTATCAGGAATTAAAAGAACTTCAACAAAATATGAGAAGCCATCATAAATTAAAAGAAGATCGAATTTTTGAAATTCAGGAAATGGAATTAAAAATTTCAAATTTAAAAAATGAACAATTAATTGTTACGGATAAAATTTATGAAAAATTTGGAGTTACAATTGAAGAACTTGAAACAATTGATGTTTCTGAAATAAATAATGAAAATTTATTAGAAGAAATTTTATCGTTAGAAAAATCACTTGAACGAATAGGCCCAATAAATATGGCAATTCAAGATGAATATGAAAAAGAGAGTGAACGATTAACATTTTTACAAGATCAAGTTACAGATTTAGTTGAAGCAGAGAAAACATTAGTGGAAGCCATTCAGAAAATAGATAAGGATGCGAGAGATAAATTTTTAGATACTTTTAATGAAGTTTCTGTAAATTTCCAATCGACATTTAAACGATTTTTTAATGGTGGAGAAGCTGAAATTAAATTAGAAAAAGATGTAGATCCATTGGAAGCAGGTATTGATATTATCGCTAAACCTCCAGGAAAAAGGACTCAATCATTAAAAATGCTATCTGCTGGTGAAAAAGCGTTAACGGCAATATCACTTTTATTTGCAATTTATTTAGTAAAGCCAAGTCCATTTTGTATTTTAGATGAAGTTGATGCGCCATTGGATGACCGAAATATAAAAAAGTATACAAAAGTATTACGAGAGTTTGCAGAAAAAACTCAATTCATTGTTATTACTCATAATAAATTGACGATGGAATCCGCAGATTATTTATATGGAGTAACACAGGAAGAAGAAGGTGTCTCTAAAATTGTTTCTGTGAAATTTAAGGAAAATAACGATTTCCAATTTTCTTAATTCGGTTATTATAAATACTGGAATTAGATCTTTTATTAATTTTGCAGATGAATTATTATTTCCCCAATTTTGCTATCAATGTCATGAAAAGTTAATTAAAACAGAATTATTAATTTGTATTGATTGTCTCAATAGTTTAAATATTATCATTGCAAATAATAGAATAGAAAATCTTAAATCATCAACAAATTTGGATTTTGCTTATTCAGGATATTGGTTTGATGAAGAGATACAGCATTGTTTACATTTATTAAAATATCAGCGATTTACAAAAGTTATTAAGTATTTACTTTCCCCATTGAAAAACCATATCATTCAATTAATTAAGAGCAATTCAATTGATGCATTAATCCCAGTTCCATTACATTCGGTTAAATACAGAGAAAGAGGATTTAATCAAGCAGAGATTATTGCAAAAGTAATTTCAGATATCACAAAAACCCCTATTATACAACCCATAATTAGAAAAAACTGGACTACGACACAAACAACATTATCAATCAATCAACGCAAACAGAATATAAAAAATGCTTTCCAATTAAATGAAATTCCAAGAGAAACGGGGGTATTAATTATAGATGATGTACTTACTACAGGTTCAACATCAAATGAATGTGCTCGAATAATTAAAGAAAGATCTAATCCAATTATTGGTGTTTTTACAATTGGTGCTGCAAAATAATGAATAAAATATTTAAATATGTCATACTTATATTTATTATCTCAAATCTTTTTGGTAATAATATTGAAATAAATATACCATCCGTTTTATTAACAGGGATTAGTAATGAAATTCAAATAAATGTTAATGATTCGACAATTTTACCCTTTATTTTACACATTGAAAATCAACAATATCATATAAAAAAAATAAATAAGAAAATAAATCATATATTTGAAAAATCAGGAAAACATTCTATTAAATTAGAAAAAAATGAATCAAATATGATTATAAAAAAATTGAACGTTATTCCTGGACTAATATCAATTTTACCCCCTTTAATTGCAATATTAATGGCATTATTAACAAAACAAGTAATTCCATCATTATTTTTAGGAATTTGGATTGGGGCTTGGTCTATTAATGGTTTTACCATAAAAAATATTTTTATTGGATTATTTAGAACTTTTGATACCTATATAATTCAATCATTAGTACCTCCTGATGGAGGAAGTGGGCATGCTTCAATTATTATGTTTTCTATGATGTTAGGGGGTATGATAGGCATAATTACTAAAAATGGCGGTGCAATGGGAATTGTTAATTTAATAACAAAATGGTCTAATAATTCAAGCCGAGGTCAGTTATCAGCCTCGATTTTTGGTACTGTTTTTTTTATTGATGATTATGCAAATACATTAATTGTTGGAAATACCATAAAACCATTAACTGATAAATTAAGAATTTCAAGAGAAAAATTAGCTTATATTGTTGATTCTACCGCAGCACCTGTAGCCTGTATTGCCCTGATCTCAACTTGGATTGGTTACGAAGTTGGATTAATTGGAGAATCTTTACCGCAGTTAAACTTAGAGAGTCAATCACCTTATGGAATTTTTCTTCATTCTATAAAATATAGTTTTTATCCAATTTTAGCTTTATTTTTTGTTTATTTAATTTCTATTACGCGAAAAGATTTTGGTCCAATGTGGGAATTTGAACAAAACGCACGGAAATTAGAAAAAAATAACAATAATGAAATTGAACTTGATTCAGATGAAAAAAATATGTTACCAAAGAATAATGTAAACGCAAAAGCTTTAAATGCATTTATCCCAATTATTTTAGTTATTTTAACAACTATTTATGGTTTATTTATTACGGGTGAAGGAGAAACTTTTCAAGATATTATTGGTTCTGCTGATTCTTATTCTGCTCTTTTATGGGCGTCATTAGTTGGTGTACTTTCAGCTATATTACTTTCAATTTTTCAACGAATTTTATCTCTAAAAGAATCCATGGATGCATGGTATTCAGGGGTTAGGTCTATGCTCTATACAATGATTATTTTACTATTGGCATGGGCATTGTCAAATACAACTGAAGTGTTGAGGACTGCCGATTATTTTGTTTCACTGTTAGGTGATAAAATTCATCCTGGATTTTTACCGGTAATAATTTTTATTATATCATCTGCAACTTCATTTTCTACGGGAACAAGTTGGGGAACAATGGGTATTTTGATGCCATTGACAATTCCACTCGTTGGGTCAATTTTATATTTAGATGGTGGAATTTCTGAGATAAATATTCATATTTTATATGCGTCTGTGTCTGCTGTTTTATGTGGTTCTGTATGGGGAGATCATTGTTCACCGATATCAGACACAACTATATTATCTTCAATTGCTTCAGGGTGTGACCATATAAATCATGTGAAATCTCAAATACCATACGCATTAGTTGTAGGTGGAGTAAGTATCATTTTTGGACTTATTCCAATCGGGTTTGGTGCACCGTGGTGGTTATGTTTGATAATATCATGTATAATTTTAACTGTCATATTAAATTTAATAGGCAAAGAAACTAAAAATTATTCAATTAATTAAAAAAAGGAAAACGATGTTTAGAAAATTAATTATATTCATTTTATTATTTTTGTTTAGTACTTCTTGTGCGGTAATTAATAATACAAATGTTCAAAAAGATTTAAAATTAAATCCAAAAATAAAAACAGGCAAATTAGAAAATGGATTAACATATTATGTTATGGAAAATGCTCGACCTGAAAATAGAGCTGAATTGATGCTTCTTGTAAATGTGGGTTCAATTTTAGAAGAAGATCATCAACAGGGAATTGCTCATTTCACAGAACACATGGCATTTAATGGGACAAAACGTTTTCCTAAACAAGAATTAGTTAATTATCTTGAGTCAATTGGTTTAAAATTCGGACCTGATTTAAATGCATTTACAAGTTTTGATATGACCGTTTATATGCTTCAAGTTCCTTCAGATGAAAAAGATAAATTTGATACAGGCTTAATGATTTTAGAAGATTGGGCACATAATTTATCAATGGATAATGAAGAAATTGACAAAGAAAGAGGTGTTGTTTTAGAAGAACTTCGTATTGGTAAAGGTGCAAGAGAGCGAATGTTAAATAAAAAACTTCCTGTTTATTTGAAAGATTCTAAATATGCAAACCGTCTTCCAATTGGGAAAGAGGAGATATTAAAAACATTTGATTATTCTTCTGCCAAAGATTTTTATAAAGATTGGTATCGACCTGATTTAATGGCTATAGTTGCAATAGGTGATTTTAAAGGAGATGAAGTTGTTAAGCAAATAAAAGCTCAATTTTCTAATATTCCAAAAGTAGAAAACCCAAAAGAACGAAAAGAGTTCTCAGTACCACTTCATAATTATACAAGCTATTTAGTTACTGAGGATCCAGAAGCAACGAGTAGTTCTGTCGGAATATCATACAAATTTCCAAAATCTAAGTTAGAAAACACTGAAGATGGTTTTAAAAAATCTGCATTAATTAATATGATGACTGAAATGTTTAATAATAGACTTTCTGAATTAACACAAAACCCTAAATCTTCTCTTATTTACGGATATAATTATAGGGGAAGTTGGGTGAGAACTATTGATGGATTTAATGTTGGAGCAGGTGTAAAACCAGGAATGGTTTTAAATGGGCTGAATGAAATATTGACTGAATTAGAAAGAATTAAACAATTTGGATTTACAGAAACTGAATTTGAAAGACAAAAAAAATCATTATTAAAATCAATTGATACACAGTTTAATGAAAAAGATAAACAAGATTCAGACAGATTAAGATGGGAATTTTTAGACTTATTTTTTGAAAATAAAATTATTGTTGGGATTGAAAAGGAATATGAATTAGCTCAACAAATTATACCTAAACTAAACGTTTCTGATTTGAATAAATATATTGAACAAATTAAAGAATCAAATTGCAGAGTAATTACCGCAGATTGCCCAAAAAAAGAAGGTATTATTAATCCTACAAAAGATGAATTGAAACAAGTTGATTTGTCGGTTAAAAATAAACAAATCTATCCTTATGAAGATAAAATTATAGATTCGCCTTTGCTTTCAGAAATACCAACTCCCAAGGAAATTATTGATTTTAAAAACCATGAAAAGATTGAAGGAATGGAATTTGTTTTAGAAAATGGTGTACGAGTTATTTTAAAACCAACAGATTTTAAGAATGATGAAATCATTTTTAATGCATCTAGCCCTGGTGGAACAAGTTTAGTTTCTGATAAAGATTATATTTCAGCTAAATATGCTTCAAATATTATCTCTGAAAGTGGAATTGCAGAGTTTTCTAAAATTGAACTTGATAAATTTTTAAGTGATAAACAAGTTACGGTTTCTCCATATATTAATGAATTAACTGAAGGATTTACAGGCTCAAGCTCTGTTGCTGATGTAGAGACAATGTTTCAGTTAATATATCAATATTTTCACTCTCCTCGAAAAGATATTGATGCCTATACTGCATATATAGAAAATATGAAGGGAATGGTGCAAAATAGAAGTGCAAGGCCTGAAAATGTGTATAGAGACTCAATATCTGTAATTATGAACAGCAGGCATTTTAGAGCAAAACCAATAAATACACAATTATTAGATGATGTACACTTGGATACTGCTTATAATATATTTAAAGATAGATTTAGCGATGCAAGTGATTTTACTTTTATTTTTGTAGGATCAATAAATCCACAAACATTTATTCCATTAGCACAAACATATTTAGGAAATTTACCATCAATAAATAGAAATGAAAATTGGAAAGATGTTGGTATTCGGTATCCAAGTGGGAATATTGAAAAAATTGTAAATAGAGGAATTGAAGAAAAAAGTTCTGTTCAAATTAGGTTTACAGGAGATTTTGATTGGAAAAGAGAAAATAGATATATTTATAAAACATTAACTTCTTCTTTTATGATTAAATTAAGAGAGATTTTAAGAGAAGATATGGGGGGGACTTATGGAGTTTGGGTCGGAGGATATCCTGAGTTTGAGCCTATTGAAGCATTCCAATCTATAATTGCTTTTGGATGTGGTCCTGAAAATGTAAATCCTATGGTAAATGAAGTTTTTAATCAACTTGAAATTCTTAAAAAAGAAGGTATAGATCAAACTTATTTAGATAAAGTTCTTGAAGCTGATAAAGTAGAATATGAAAAAAATCTTAAAGAAAATTCTTATTGGTTAAGTGCAATTTCATCTTTTGATGATTTTGGAGAACCACTTTCTCAAATTTTAGAAAGAGAAGAATTATATAAATTAGTAACAAATGAAAATATAATTAATGGAGCAAATATTTATTTTAATTCTAATAATGTATTAAAGGCTTATTTATTTCCTGAAAAATAATAATTAATTTAATTCTTCTTGTGCAAAAGCATTAAAATCATTCATAATTAAATCAATTTCATTATGTGTTTGAGCTCGTAAAAATTTAGTTCGCCAGCTAACAGCATGATTAAAGCCCTTTAAATACCAACTAAAGTGTTTTTTTGTTAAATTAAGAGCTAAATTTTCATTTTTATTTTTCCGTAATAATTCTAAATGATATTTACACATTTCTATTCGGTCTTTTACGGTAACTATATTTTCTTGAATACCATTTAATCTGTTTTGTAACGCTTTAAAAATCCACGGATTTCCTAAACAACCACGGGCAATCATTACCGCATCACAACCTGTTTCATCAAACATTCTCATTGCATCATCGGTATTGGTAATATCGCCATTTCCAATAATTGGAATATTTACTGCTTCCTTCATTTCTTTAATATAAGTCCAATCTGCTTTCCCTGTAAATGCTTGTTTGGTTGTTCTTGGATGAAGTGTAATCGCTTTTACTCCAATTTTTTCTAATCGGGTAGATGCCTCTGTTGAGACTAAGTGTTTAGAATCAAATCCAATTCTCATTTTTACAGTCACAGGAATATTAGATGGTGTATTTTCGATAACAGCAGAGGTAATTTCATCCATTAGACATAAATCTTTTAATGCACCGGAACCAGCCCCTTTTTTTACAACTTTAGGAACGGGACATCCATAATTTAAATCTAAAATATCTGGCTGAAATCTTTCACATACGATTTTTGCAGATTTACCGACAATCTCTGGTGAATTTCCAAATATCTGCACACCAATTGGTCGTTCAAATTCTTGAAATTTTATCATATTTAAAGTTTTAATTGATTCTCTAATAATTCCATCAGCGCTTACAAATTCAGTATAAACTACTCCTGCACCCATTTTCCTACAAATTATCCGAAAAGGATGATCTGTAACTCCAGCCATTGGAGCTAAAAATATTGGATTATCTAATTCAATATTTCCAATTTTTAATTTATTTTTCATTTTCTCTTCATAGCAGATTGTTAAAATTACATACTTACATAAATAAAATCACTAAGTGGATTTAATCTATTATCATTAATTTTACCTCATAAATTTTAGGATTATTTTGACAGAACATACAACAATAGAAATTTTTGGAAACGATTGGTGGATGGGTAACCTTTCTACAATATTTGTAATTATAGCAATTATCTTTTTAGGTAAAAAATCTAATAATGTAATTAAGGAACGAATTTTAAAAATTATTGGTGGAATTTCACTTTTTAGATGGGTTTTTATTCAATATTATGCATACGATATTGGAATTTGGTCTGTCCAATCAAGTTTACCTTTACAGATGTGTTCATTTTCATCACTTTTTTGTGGCATTGTCGTATTTTACCGAAAGCAATATTTATATGAATTTGTGTATTATATGGGAATTTCAAGTGCAATTCATTCTTTGTTAACTCCTGAATTTACAATGGGGAACGAAGGATATTTATTTTTTGAATATTATTTAAACCATGGCTTAATTGCATTAATTCCGTTATATTTTACACTTGTTCTAAATTATAAACCAAAAAAATATTCATGGTTAACAACTATACTATATGCACAGATATTAATCATGATTGCGGGAACAGCAAATTGGTTATTTGGAGCAAATTATATGTATTTAGCAGAAAAACCAATTGTTAATAATCCATTTGTAATTGGTGAATGGCCTTGGTATATATTCGGATTGCAATTTGCAGGGCTACTTCATTTTATTATTTTATATATTCCATTTTCATTTAAAAATAAATTTAGTGAAGTCGAAATAAAAAATAATGAACTTGAAATTGATGGATTCTAAAATGAAAAGTTAAAAGTAGAACAATGGCGAGAAAGCACACAATTGAGAGCCCAAGTGAAAATGTCAATTTATGACAAATTACTTAATTTACCACAAGAGCCTTACTCCGATGAAGAAGTTCACACCAAGGCAGATGTGGTTTATCAGCATATTTTCACCAATTATTATGGTGGTGGTCAGAGTACATATAATATTCATTATACTTAAAAAGATATGAAAATAATAAAATGGAAATGAAATTTGACTTAAAATTATTGAAATATGTATTTTTTGTTTTATTGGGAATTGGAAACGCATTTGATTTTGAATTAATAAATAATTCGGTAATCATTAGTGGAGAAAATTTTTATTCAGAAAACCCCTTTTTTGGTGGAATGAATAAACCTAAAGTTCAATGGGTGGACTGGAATAGCGATGGTTTGATTGATTTATTTCTATTAGATGAAGATAAAAAACTGAAATATTTTCAAAATATTGGAACAGAAAACAATGCTCAGTTTGAATTAAATCAAACATCTTTTCAACATATAAATTGTGAGAACTGGTTTTACTTTGCAGATTTTGATAATGATTCTGAATTCGAATTAATGGCTCAATCAACACAAAACTCAATGCAAATATCTTATTATGAAAATAATAATGGAGAATTAGAAGTTTTAACATTAGGCATTTTAGATGGAAATGGAGCATTGGTATTAGGAGAGTCCGTTGTAACCCCAACTTTTACCGATATTGATAACGATGGTGATTTAGATTTTTTCACGGGTAGTGTATTGGGTACTGTAAGTTACTATGAAAATATTGGATTCAATAATAATATTCCTCTTTTTGAATTTCAAACAAATGATTGGCAAGATATATTAATAATTGGGCAATCTCAAACTGAAAATCGTCATGGTGCAAATGCAATTAATTTTATAGATTTAGATGGAGATATGGATTTAGATTTGGCCTGGGGTGATTCATATAATCAAAGTTTATATATTGTTTGGAATATTGGTACTGTTGAAAATCCAATAATGGATAATATTAATATTACAAATCAATTTCCACCTCAACCCTATTCTATTGAAACTTCAGGACAAAATATGGCTTCTTTTGTAGATATTGATACTGATGGTGATATAGATTTATTTATTAGCGTGTTAGGTGGAAGTTTTGGAATTCAGAATAAAAATAATTTTTATCATTTTGAAAATGTCGGAAATAATAATAACCCACTGTTTGTTGAAATAGGACGAAATCATTTAAATATGCTCGATTTCGAAGATAAAACTTCGCCTGAATTTGCAGATTTAGATGGAGATGGAGATGATGATTTAATTATTGGAAACTCGTTTGAAACAATTTCATTTCCATGGAATGCACGATTGAAATATTTAGAAAATATTGGAAGTCAAGAGAACCCTGAATATGAAATTATTGACAGTGCATTTTTAGGGAGTTTAATAGGAAAGGAATTAACTCCTGTATTTATTGACATTGATAATGATGGAGATTTAGACTTTTTTTCAGGTGAAACTTACGGTGGGATATTATTTTCTGAAAATATAGGGAATCAATATAATTTTGAATTTTCCAATATAATTGCATTTGAAGGAATTGATGTTGGGTATAATTCCGTACCTGAGTTTGTAGATATTGATAATGACAATGATTTTGATTTAATAATAGGAAATTCAGAAGGGAATTTATTTTTTTATGAAAATATTGGAAGTTCATTTAATTCTGAATATATCTTAGTCTCAGAAAATTATTTAGATATTAATGTTTTAAATTATTCATCACCTGATTTTTTTGATATTGACAATGATGGCGATTTTGATTTAATGATTGGTTCGGGTGATTTAGGATTAAATTATTATGAAAATATTGGCTCTATAAATATCCCATTATTTGTAGAAATTGAAAATACTCTCGATTTGGGTACTAATTTAAAACCAGCGCTAAAACAGTCGTCTTATGGAATAATTGATGCTTATGTTGGAAATACTTTAGGTGGAATATATCATTTACAGTTTTCATCCTGTGGTGGTGGAGATTTAAATAATGATTTATTAATTGATATTAATGATATTATTTTAGTTGTTAATATTATTCTTGGGAATGAAAACAGTGAAGATCTTATATGTAATGCCGATGTGAATTCTGATGAATTAGTGAATATAATTGATATTCTTAAAATTTTATCTTCAATATTATTTTTAGATACTAATTCAATATTCATTTTTAAATAATTTTTAACTCGATTTTTGTATTCCAATTGATTAGGTTTTTAAAATAAATTTCAGGTCTATATTTAGCATGAATTTACGATATTGGAGAGGTGTCAGAGTGGTCGAATGTACTCGCCTGGAACGCGGGTGTAGAGCAATCTACCGGGAGTTCGAATCTCCCCCTCTCCGCCATAAATTTTAACGGAGGATATACTTGGCAGTAAAAAGTAAAAATGTGAAAGCAAAAATTTCAAAAAAATCTAAGAAAAACACGGTTTCTGATAAATTAAAAAAACAGGTCGAAGAGTTAAATTTGAAAAATGAAAATCTTTCAATTGAGGTTGAAAAATTTAAAGATAAAAATATTCGTTTATTAGCTGAGTTTGAGAATTATAAAAAAAGATCAATTAATGAAAGAAAGAATTTAACAAAATACGCTGGTGAATCTATTATTAAAGATTTAATTACTGTATTGGATGATTTTTCCAGAACGATTGAGTCAACAAATGATGATAGTCCATTATTAGATGGTGTGAAATTAGTTGAAAGTAAAATTAATAAAATATTTGAAGATCATGGTGTGCTTTCCTTTGATTCAATTGGGGAATTATTTAATCCAGAACTACACGAAGCATTAATGAATCAAGAAACTGAAGATGAAGAAGATGGTGTGATATTGAGTGAATTTACAAAAGGCTATAAATATCATGATAAAATACTGAGACATGCAAAGGTTGTTGTGAGTAAAGCAAAACAGGAAGCATAATTTGAACGATTATTATGATATTTTAGGAGTTGATAAAGGCTCATCTAAAGATGAAATAAAAAAAGCATACCGCAAAGTTGCAATGAAATTTCATCCAGATAGAAACCCTGATAATAAAGATGCTGAAACTAAATTTAAAGAAGCTGCAGAAGCTTATTCGGTTTTAAGCGATGATCAGAAAAAAGCTCAATATGATCAATTTGGCCATGCAGGTATGAATGGTAACGGATTTAATTCTTCTGGTTTTACAGATATGAATGATATTTTTAGTAATTTTTCAGACATTTTTGAAGCCTCAGGATTTGGTGATATTTTTGGTGGAGGTGGAGGTCGCACTCGAAGACAGCGAAAAGGGACAGATTTAAAATTAAGTATTCCTGTTACTTTAGAAGATGTGTATTCTGGTGCTGAAAAATCAATTAAAATTAAACGCTTAGAAAATTGTAAAAGTTGTACAGGAAGTGGTGCTGAAAAAGGAGCTAAACCAATTACATGTACTGGTTGTAATGGAAGTGGTGAAATTCGAAGAATGCAACGCTCACTGTTTGGTCAAGTGATGAATGTCCAGCCGTGTCAAAATTGTAAAGGTACTGGGAAAGTAATATCAAATCCTTGTAAATCATGCAGAGGAGATGGAGTTACACGAATATCTGCTTCAGTTTCTTTTGAAATTCCTCCAGGTATTTCAGGTGGAAATTATATGACTCAACGAGGTGA
>Ga0209992_10003557_pt1 | contig 13007 bp, 16 predicted proteins | sample 2SBtaG_2_FD_182564 | JGI IMG/M metagenome (GOLD analysis project Ga0209992, IMG submission 182564) | Deep subsurface microbial communities from Kolumbo volcano to uncover new lineages of life (NeLLi) - 2SBTROV12_ACTIVE470 metaG (SPAdes)... | ecosystem: Environmental > Aquatic > Marine >... | reverse complement strand
AAACTACATTATATCCTGCAGTTGCTGAAACTTGAGCAATCCCGTGTCCCATTACTCCTGATCCTAAAACTGTGATATTTTTTACAGCCATATTCTCATGTATACCATGTTTCCTTTTTAATGTATTCTAACTTTATTTGATTGAATGGTATTACTCAATGGAATTTTATTAATAATTTCAACCAACTTTTTCAAATTCTGTGGTTTTTGAAATATTGTAAAAACACCTAATTCTTCAAATTTGTTAAATAATCCTGCATTTGCACTGCCAGTATGCATGATTACTTTGGCATCCGCATTTGTTTTTTTGATATTTCTAAGCCCATACAATCCGTCATAATCAGGCATTAGATAATCCATCACCACAACATCTGGAGAATATTTCTTGTACAGTTTTACTGCTTCTTTCCCATTATGTCCAATAGCTAAAACATTAATCGATCTGAGTGTAAAAAATTCTGATAGTACGCATGCCAAATCTACATCGTCATCAATTATGATCACACTTGGCCTCATTGGTGTTTGATGAATCTGTTGGATTAAGAGATCATGGTTGATCACAAAACCCAAACTAGAACTACGACTTCTTTGGTGTCTGTATCTCATTTTGACCACTAAAAAGGTGGCTGAATCCACGTGGTTTGTAAATGGAAATAATTTTTGTCCCAATTAAACATCTATTCGTATAAATTCTACTACAAAAAATTCTCATTATTGAATAATCCTATTTTTAACAAGAGAATTTTGTGTATTATTTTGATCACCAGTTTTTTAATGGGTATTTTATTTTTCTCTATTACCTATATTCTAAATGAAACTGAAAATAATATTCGACAAGAATTTACTACAAGTGCATTTGATAGGGAGAAAGAGCATGTAAATAGAATTTCTCTTCATATTTCATCTGATCTTGAATTAATTTCAGATAAACTTGCACTTACTGCAATGTCATTACAAGATGGAGATTTTACAAGTAATCAATCTTTGAATTCCCTTGAAAAATTATTTTCAAACCTAAACTCAAAAATTTCTGTAGGTTGGGTATTTGTTCTTGATGAGAATGGAATAGTGATATCATCTGTAAGTCCAAATGGTCCAAGTGTCAGTTCTACTTTTACCGATTTATCCTATAGAGATTATTTTATTAATACAAAAACCACCTTGAATCCGTATTTTACAAATGGGTTTATTGGAATTAATGATGTCCCTTTGATAATTTCAACTTTTCCTATTTTAAATTCAAATGGAGAATTTATTGGAATGATTGGCTCTTCTCTAATAATTAATGATTTTTTCGAACAGTATGGAAACATCTCTGATCCAGATTCTGAGCTTTTAATAATAATTGGAAATGATAAAAATTTCATTACACATCCTAATCCTCAACTTGTAGGAAAAAATATCTCAAGTGATGAATTTGTATCAAAATCAAATTCAAAAGAATTGGAATTAATTGAGACTATGTTTGCAGAAAATTACTCAAGTGAAATATATGAAATTCAAAATCAAGAAAAATTATCTAGTGGTCAAGCAATTATTATTAATGAAAAACCACAATATTTTATCTTAATTACTACTCCTATTGATTCAATTCATCAACAAACAATAGAAATTTTACAACAAACAAAATTTTCTACATATATCGTCATACTCTTTTTAATTTTTGCAACAATAATTGTAATTATATTTTTTGAAAAATTTAAGATCAAAGAACAAGAACAAATTGATATAAAACTAATTTCAATAGGGGAGTTATCCGCACGATTAGCTCATGACATTAGAAATCCATTAAGTGTGATAAAAAATTCTTTATCCAATCTGAAAATATTAAAAAATGATCCAGATGCAATAGATAAAACAATCGATAGATGTGATCGTGCTATAGATAGAATTGCCCATCAAATAGATGGTGTTTTAGATTTTATAAGAGAAAGACCCCTAACCCTTGAAAAAACAAAAGTGTCTTCAATCCTGTTTGATGCAATAGATTCTCTAAAAATTCCAAAGGATATAAAATTAATTCTTCCAAAAAATGATGTTGAAATTAATTGCGATAAGAATCAATTACATATTGTAATAAATAATATCATTCTAAATGGAATTCAAGCAATAAATGGTCCAGGTACAATACTCTTTAGTCTACTTGAAAAAGATGATAAAATTATTTTACAAATAAAAGATTCTGGAAGAGGGATTGATAAAAAAGATTTAGCAAATGTGTTTGACCCCATGTTTACTACAAAACAACATGGAACTGGATTGGGATTGGTAAGTTCCAAAGCTATAATCAAATCACATAAAGGAACAATTAGTGTAAAATCTCCGCCAACAATTTTTACAATAACATTGCCAAAAGTATCTGGTTAAGTCAAAATTTCATTTTTTCAGCATACCTGCGTCCTTTTTCGTCCCCCAAAAAGTTTGCCATATTACAAAAGAACCGAATATTATTCATAAAATAAGGCATTATTATTTCTGAATAATTATATTTTGAATAAATTTTTATAAATTTGTTAAAATCGTTAAAATTTTTAGTTGTTTTTCATTTTGATCAACAAGTATTATTTGATACTTCAAAATAATAAAAAATACATTGAAAATTACATCTAGTTTTCTTCTCGTATTTATTGCATGTTTTTTTACTTTATTTGGAATTACTAGTTATATTGTAAATGAACAGACAGAAAAATCAATCATTAACACCGAAGTTGAGAAAATGAATGCAATTCTATTCGAAAAAGAACTAGAAATTGAAAATCTCAACAATAGGGCAATAGGGGATATGATATTTGCATTAAAGAATCCTGCATTTGTAGATTATTTTGAATTGGATGATACCAAAAAAGGGAATCAATATGACCATGGAGTTATGCAGTTTACCTCAAAACAAAATGAAATTAAATCTGAACTAGAGCAATGGATATTTCATTTCCAAAATAAATTTCAAGTAGATGAGACATGTATCATTGACACAACAGGTCAAGAACATGCAAGACTAGTACTAAAAAATATTGCACCTAATTCTGATTTATCTTCTGAAGAATCTTCTGCCCCATTTTTTGATGAATCATTTAGAAAGGAAATTGATCAGGCACATATTCAATATCCATACATCTCACCTGATACTAACAGATGGGTATTTGCATATACCTCGCCAGTAGTTTTAGGGGATGGTGAAAAACCAGCATTTTATCATTTTGAAATGCCAGTATCCATATTTCAAGATTTGATTTCAATTGAAAATGGTCGAATGTATGTAATTGATTCAGATGGAGTGCTAATTGCTGACTCTGATTATGTATTCAGTGATGATACTTTAGAGTTTGATGATTATTTTCCATCAGCATCAATAATTTCAAACTCTAACGAATTTGAAACTCTGATTTCTGACATGCAACAAAATAAAATGGGTATTTCTTCTTACGTTGAGAATGAAAATACTCATCATGTTGTATATGAACATCTTTCTCTTTTTGATTGGATTTTGGTTTATGATCTCGATGATAGTAAATTTTTAACTTCTAATCAAATACTTCATGATGTACGAAACAGCATATTGTATATTTTTACAATTGTTGGTTCTGTAGCAGTATTGGGATTTTATTTTGCATCAAAAAAAATCTCTAGACCAATAAATTCACTAATTTCTGAATGTAATAACCTAAATCCTCAAAAACTATTTCCATTGAACCTTAATTTAACTGAGGAGTTTGAGCCCATTAAAAACTCCATTAATAATATGATTGAAAAGATCTTTTTAAATGAGGAAAAAATCAAAAACCATTTAGAGAAAATTGAATCACAACATGATGAAATCACAGCACAAAATGAAGAAATTGAGTTTCAAAATCAGGAATTATCTAAGGCATTAACAAAAACTGAAAAATTACAAAAACAAAAAGAAGAGTTTACAGCAATGATGACTCATGAGCTTAAAACACCATTAACGCCAATTTTGATGTGGGTACAGATGTTCTCATCAAAAAGATTAGGAGACCTTTCAGAAAAACAAGAAAAGGCAATAAACAAAATTGAAAATAGTACAAAGACACTTTTAAAATTAATAACAGACATGCTAGATGTACACAAATTAGAATTAAATCAACTTAAATTTAACAAAGAAAATACAGACACTAAAAAAATCACCTCTAATTTGATTTCAAATTATGAAGTGATGATGAAAAACAATAACATTGAATTTATTTTTTCAAATATTGAAAATGTTCCTCTAACAACTGATAAAGAAAGAATTGAGCAGGCATTAAGAATTTTTATCACCAATGCAATGGATTTTGTATCCAAAAAAGGAAGAATAGAATTAAAAGTATCCCTGGAATCAGAATTTGTGAAATTTAGTGTAATTGATAATGGTGTGGGAATTTCAAAAGACAACATTTCAAAACTGTTTACAAAATTCTATCAAGTGGATACAAAGATTGATAGAAAATATGGTGGTACTGGTTTAGGATTAGCAGTTGCAAAAGGAATTGCTGAAGGGTTGGGAGGGGAAATAGGTGTGAAAAGTGAACTTGGTAAAGGCAGTGAATTTTTTGTTAAAATTCCCACAAAATCCAAATTAGTTAAAGAAAAATCATCTTAGGAATACAACCGTTATTTTGTTTGTAAATTTATCGAATGTTTATCTGGGTCCATTTTTTATCCCAAAACTATGGCTGAATTCCAGTGGTGTTGAATCTACCATGAAAATTATAAAGGATGTTTTTCATATCTTCTAATGTATTTGAATGCTCAAAATACCTCAAAAATCATTTGAATAAAGATCCGGTTTTAATTTTGAATATGTACAAAAATAGATGATGTAAAAATCCAATGTTTATTTTTTCAGACAGACAGTATATTATTAAATAAATTCAGATATACCCAATGTGCAAAAGCAAGAATCTGGTGATGAATCCCTACATACTTTGAGTGAACTGCGTTTTATTCAAAAAATGAACAAATCACTTACTACAAAATTAAATAAAAAAATCCATCAAATTGAAAAACTAAACAAAACACTATCTGAGCAAAATTCCAAAAAAGATGATTTTATTAGTATTGCAACTCATGAATTAAAATCTCCAATTCACCCGATTCTTGGATTTGCGGAACTTGCAAAAACTGGAATAATGTCTAATGAAGAGGCTTGGGATGGTGTAGTTGAGATGGCCACTCAGTTACAAAATCTAATTGGTGTGATATTGGATGCAAATCATATTGATAGAAATTCCTTAAAATTGGCATTTTCAGAAATTAATCTTAAAGACATTATTACTCAAAAAGTAATGATTGCAAAGGCTTCTCCTGATTGCCTTGTTCCAATAGAATGTGAATTAGGAGATGATATGGTAATTTCTGGTGATGTAGTTAGATTAGGCGAAGTATTTCAAAACTTACTGAACAATTCAGTTAAATTTACAGAATCTGGACTTATCAAAGTTTCAGGTTATGTTGATAAATCCAATAATGAAATACTTTTGAGATTCTCTGATACTGGGAAGGGAATCCCAAAGGATGTTGAACATAATATTTTTGAAAAATTTGTCACTAAAAATTCTGATTCTCAAAAACCAGGAACCGGCTTGGGATTATTTGTATGCAAAGGTATCATTGAATCTCATGGAGGAAAAATTTATGCAAATAATAATTTAGAATCTGGGGCAACTTTTACAATCATTCTCCCAATTTCACAATCTGATTCTGAACTTTAACTTTTCATTTGTTTTTTGAAAATTCTCATTTGTTCATTTTGAAATAACATTAACTTATGTCAAATTTTTACAAATTACTTACCGATGACATTTTTATGGATAGTAATTGGATTGGGAATAGTTTTTTCAGTTTTCCTAGTTCGAAAATACATGAAGACTCACAAATACGATTATGTCCAAATTGATCTACATTGTAGAAGTTGTGGCGATGTAACAAATGGATTAAAATGCCGCCAATGTGAGCATGAAAAAACTTCTAAAAATTATTGATTTTTAGAATAATTTCTTTTTTGACATATTTTGATTATTAAAATTGAATTATTTTAAATAAAAATTCTATTGATAATTTTTAAAAAAGATGAAAAATAAAATTTTTAATTATTTTTTATTTCTGAATCTATTGATTCTGGAGGATTGTCTCTTATTTTATTGGCAATTAGCATTGTAAATACCATAAAATGAATAGTTATTTGAAGCATATCTGAACTAGTTTGTTCAAATCGAACATTTTCGTATCATTTTTAATGTATTTTGAATTTTTGATGTATAATGGGTTTGTTTAAGCGTAAAAAAGATGATGAGAATAAAACAAAATGTGATACATGTGGCACCGATCTACATGATCCTGAGCGACTAAAAAGACACATGAAAAAAGCCCATGGCAATGTGCCAGCAAAGAAAATGGATCCTAATGCTGGTGATGGCGGAACTTGGTAGAATGGAATTAAGTTCAGGCCAAAAAGGCGGTCTAGTTTTTGGTGGTGCTTTTGTTATTGCAGGACTTGTTTTATCCACTTTGGTATTTCCTTTCTGGCATCTTATTAGAGAAGATGTGTTTGAAGAAGTTAAAATTTTAACAAATGATGATGGAGTATGTTATGTTGAGACAGTTGATCTAATACCTAAAACCATTGATAACTGCACTTTGAATCCTGGTGATTCTACTACCATAAAGTTTGGTAAAGGACTTGCATGGGCCATAATTGTGACTTAATCGATGATTTAATATTTTCAAAACTCTATGAATTTTTATGGATTGTGTCTTTTGTAAAATTATTTCAGGTGACATTTCTGCTAAAATTCTTAGAGAAACTTCAAAATCTATTTCATTTTTAGATGCATTTCCAATAGCCAAAGGACATGTACTTGTAATTCCAAAAAATCATCATCAAAAAATTCAAGATATGACTATTGATGAAAATAATGATTTATTTTCTCTTGTACATGAAATGGTTTCAAAAGTTGATTTAGTTTCTGGTTCTACTCTAGTTGCAGTTCATAACGGTGCTGATGCAGGACAAGAAGTACCACATGTTCATGTTCATTTAGTTCCCAGATCAAAAGATGACTCTGCTGGTCCAATTCATAGTATGTTTGATTCAGTTACTCTATCTGAATCTGAAGTTGATGATATTTACAATAAACTAAAAGTTTAGCTTTAGTGAGGAAATATTCTTTTTTTAGTATCTGTATTATCTATGCTAATTGCTTTTGTGGGACAAGTTTCTGCTGCATTCATTATTTTATTAATTCCTGCACCTTTTTGATCAATCACTGAGGATTTTGGATTTAGCATACTTTTTCTATTAATTTCAAAAACATCGGGAGCTATTGTCTCGCAACTACAGCAAGCAATACACAAGCTTTCATCAACATCTACAAAGAGATTTGGTTGCGTTTTGGGCTCTGCTGCCTTGTCCCATTCACCATTTTTTCCATCTGAGCGAATCCTTGCATTGTAATCTTCCCAAAACTTTCTTTCATATTCTTTCCAAAAATTGGGGTCTCCTTCCTCAAACTCTCTGGTATATTTTCCCCAATCTTGCTCTGGAATCTTTTGATCATCTGTTGCTCCCCATTGTGGTTTTTTCTTAAAATTTGTAGTTTTTTTGTATGTGTGATTTTGAAAATTTGCTTCTTTTTTTTGATTATCATTATTTTTTAAAAAATGATATGCCTCTGTAATTTTTTTAAATTCTTTATCTTCGTTTTTATCTTTAATTCTATCTGGATGAACTTCTAGCACTTTTTTTCGATACGATGTTTTAATTTCTTCTTGAGATGAATTTTGTTTTACATCAAGTATTCTGAGTGCTTGAAATGTATTCAATACTTTTTGTAAATCGTCATATGATAAAAATAATCTCATATTTGGTGTATTATTCTAGTATTGTTTCATCTTCTATTTTCCATGCGGGTTCTACTATGCACAAAAATCTCAAATCTTTTACGCCTGTATTTTTTATGAATTGCTTTGAATTTGATGGAACAAAAAATGAATCATCTTTTTGAAGATGAAATGATTCATCATTGACTTTGAGGGTTCCTTCTCCTTCTAAAATATAATAAATCTCTGATGATTTTATTTTATGTATGTTTGATTTTTTACCTGATTCTAAAGTAAATTGTGCAAGACTGTAGTTGATTTTATTTTGTGTATTTTGTGGATCAAAATAATGTTTGATTTTTGTTCCTTCATTTCCTTGTATTGATTTGATTTCAGAGTTTTTTTTCAGTGACATGTATTTTAAATAATTTTTGTCACTTTATCTTTAAAATTTGATTCATACCATGTGGTTTTGTATTCTGAATTTTTCTTTGGTAGTATATTTATTGCAATATGAGAAAATATCTTTTTTTTATCTACTGAACCATGAGTGTGAAGTGTTTTTGCTGGAATGTGTACAACATCTCCTTCATTGAGCGTAATTTTTTCTATTTTTTTTATTTTAAAATTACTTTTTGTTGTTCCATATTTTTTAAAAATTTCAAGACTGCCTTTGCCTTTGACTCCCATTAATACTTGATTTCCATTATGCCAATGAATTTTTGTCCTTGATCCTTTCTCAAAATGAACATGATAGATATCTTGGTCTTGTGATTTTATTTTATTTGATAAAACTTTCATCCATGTTTTACCTGTAAACCATTCTGGGTTTACTTTTCTTTGATCTCCTGAACCGTAAATGTTTGTTTTTTTCATATTATATTCTATCCAAAATTTTCTTTTTCTTTGTTTGAAATTCTTTTTCAGTAATTACTTCTGCTTTTCGTAATTTACCTAATTTTTTTAATATTTCCAAGTCTTCTTGTGTGTTTGATGTGACGTTTTTAGCTGCAGACAACCCTTCTGTAATTTTTTTAATTCCCCTTTTCTGTATTTCTTCTCTTTCTTTCTTTGCTTGTTTTCTAAAATCTTTGCTGGTCTTTGCTGCCTGTTTTGCAGTCATTTCTCCAAATTCTACTGCATCTTCTAGCACTTCATCAGCTTTTTTAATTCCTTCTTGAAATGCCCTGTCTGCCTTTTTAAGGAATTTTTCAATATGTCCTTTTTTTGCAGTTCCCATGATTTTTTAATAATTTTAAATCTATTATTTCTTTCTTATCAGAATTGATTTAATAGATGTCTGTGTTAATTCTGAATACCTTTGACAAAAACTAATGATGTAAAGATTGTGATTTTGAGAAAAAATCTTGAAGAAGAAGATGCTCTGGAAATAGTTGAACAAAAGAAAACAAATCCTTTCAAGTCTTTATTATCTAGACCAAAAAAAGAAGATGTACACATCCATTCCTTGAAATTAAATTATGAATGCATATTGATGGTTTCAGGAAAATATGTTGCAGATTATTTTCGCAAAGCTACTCATTCGATTTCTGTAAATTCTAATATCAAAGAGGTAGTTTTAGGTGATGGGACTTTTCCCATACGCTCAAAATCTGGGTTTAAACGAGCATTTGTTGGAAAACGAGGTAAAAACAAGATTGATTTGAAACTAGAAGAGCATGTATTTGTTGAAGAAGAAGATGAACTCACCTTTGATCATCATGGCAGAGAAATTAAATTCCCATTTAAAATAAATTCAAAAACAATTGAAAACTATCCTAAACGATTACTAGAAAAAAATAAACCAAATATCAAAAAACCTGAAATTACAAATGATGCAGCTCTGTCTAGACTCCAGTCTCAATTAAAAAAACCACTAGAGACTGACGTACGAGATCTTTCTGAAGAGTTTGTATTACGAGAAATAACTGAACTATATGTTCCAATTTTTGAGGCAAGATTAATTGGTCCAAAAAAGAAAGTTGGAATAATTAGGATAGATGCAGTTCGTAAAAAGGTTCTATAGTTTTACAATTTTTCTAAATTGATCATTATCATATAATTTCTCAAAGATTTTTTCCTCTTTTGCCCATGAACGAATAATTTTTGGATTCTTTGATACTGCTTGTCTAAGTAATTCTAATGCTTCAGGGTATTGTTCTAGTGCTGCTTTGCTTCGAGATTTGGCATAAACCACATTGACATTATCTTTGAATTTTCTTAAAATATCATCAAATACATCAAGTGCTTTTTTGTGTTCACCTAACTCTGCTAGTTGAACTCCTTTTTGGAAAAATGCGTCTTGGTTGTTTGGATACTTTTTACAAATATTTTGAAAACAGTTTAGTGCCTCTTCATGTCTTTTCATTTTTCCTAAAACAATTCCTTTGTAAACTAGAACATTTTGTTTTCTTGGATCAATTACAATTGCTTTTTCTAATGCTGCTAGTGCATCCTCATGTTCTTGCAATTTGTCTAACAGTACACCTTTGTTAAAAAATGACGCTGCATATTTTGGATCTGCTTCTATTGCTTTATCATAACATTCAGAAGCATCTTGAATATTTCCCATTTCTGCCATTGCAATTCCTTTGTTGTTGTAGGCTTGAGCATCTTTAGGATTGATTTCAAGCATTTTTTCAAAACAAGTAATTGCATCAGTGTATTTTTTTATTTGATTGAGGGCAAGTCCTTTGTTGTATAGTGCTGATACATTTTTTGCATCTTGTTTTAGAACTTTGTTTAATAGTGATATCGCGCCCTTTGGCTGATTTTTATCCATTAATGACATTGCCTGATACATCAAGTCTTCAGGTTTTTCTTTAGAGCCAAATAATCCCATTATAATTTGTAAAATTTAGGGTATACTCAAAGTTTTCTAATTATTTAATGACTTGAATTTCTTTATTGCCTCTTTTGCCATGTCTTCTTGCGATTCTGCATCAGTTTTTGTTGGATCGTTTGTTGCATAATCTTCTTTTGATTCTTTTTTCTTTTCCATGATTTTTTATATATTGAATGATTAATTAAAATTTCATCATTGACTGGAGAAATCAAATTTCTAGCAGATAAAATCCATATTCACAAATGGCCTCAGGATACTCCTCCTTGGAGTACGTCTATTCAAAAACAAATTGATGACTCTATAAATAAAAAATTAGATTCAAAACAAATTATAATTAATCACAAAATTATTGAGATTGAAAATTTTCAATTCCATTCTTTGAAAAAAGTTGGTGTTTCTATTCCTTTTTTTAAAAATGAATTTAGATTAATTTTTGAAGCCGAGTTTGATGGTCTTTTTGCACATGTCCATATAACAAAAAAGGCTGGAAATTTTTTGGAATTATTCCATCAATTAATGTCCTGGAAAAATTCTATATCTTCAGAATAATTTTAGATATTTTCTGATGCTTTGATCATTTGATTGATGTCTGCTTTAGTGTGGGAATTAGATATGGCGCCTAGTTTTCCAGGCAAAAAGAATATTCCATCTTGACTAATCATTTTAAAATGATATTTTGCAAGTTTTACTCCATCACATTTGGCAACATCTTCTGCTGTTTTAATCTCCGTCACTCCGTTATCTACAAAATGGGTCATAAACAAAGAACCTTTACCAGAAACTATTACTTTATCCTCAAATGATTTGTTTAATTCTTTTCTTGTATATTCTCCCAAATCATTAATTTTTGAATACACTGATTTTGAGTTTTTTAATTCTGACAGTGTGGTAAATCCTGAAACCATTGATGCTGGATTTGCAGAAAATGTGCCTCCTCCGACATAACTGCGTTCTGATTTTTTCTTGCCCGTAGTATCTGCATATTCCATAATTTCTTTTTTACCACAAATTACTCCAACCGCCATTCCTCCTCCGACAATTTTTCCTAATGTCACAATATCTGGATTTAATTTCATTGTTGGATACAAACAACCAAATCTAAATCTAAATCCTGTAACTATCTCATCTAGGATAAACAATGAATTATTTTTGTGAACAAACTCTTGAATTCCTTTGAGGTATTCTGGTTCTGCAGGGATACATCCACCACCCCCTAACACTGGTTCAATGATTACACCTGCTAAATCTTTAGAATATTTTTTTAAAATCATTAATGACTTTTCTAAATCATTGTATGGGATAGATACAATTTGTTCTTCATTGACAACTCCTGAACTTTCTGATTCTGTAAATGGCCAGTTGACTGATTTTAATAAATCCGATGTATATCCGTGCCATCCGCCATCAATTTTTGCAATAATTTTTTTACCTGTTGCTGATCTAGCTAATCTTACTGCATACATTGTAGCTTCAGTACCTGATGTGACATAACGAATTTTTTCAGCTACTGGGACAGCTTTTGAAATTAATTCAGACAACAATATGGTTTGTTCATTTACAGTTCCATACATCCAAGACTTTTCAATTTGTTTTTTTAAAGACTCTTTAACTTTTTTTGGTCCATGTCCTAGAATCAAAGACCAATGACCCATCCAATAATCTGTATACTTGTTGGAATCCACATCAATCAAATTTTTCCCTAATGATTTTTTAACAACAAATGGATATGGTTCATAAAATCTTATGTTATGACTAACCCCATTGACATGAAGTTTCAAAGATTTGGCAAACAACTTGGCAGACTTTTTTGTTTTCTTTTTGTATTGAGCTAAGTAATCCAAAACCAAATTCACAAAAATGGTTCTAACATTTTAACTATCCAACAACCTCACTTAGATGATTTTTTGGAGTATCATATGTGATCTAAAAAATAAAAATTGAAATTTTTTCAATAAAATGGACCGATCATGAAGATTTTCACGCTTGGTTTATATGGATTCTACATCATCCACTTCTTGCATACGTAACGCAATAGGCGGCGCTCGTGATGAAGTATGGCAAGATGCCACTTTGTGATTCATGGGCCTCCAGTTACGCATACAAAAATGAGGATTTGATCAAAAGATCAACATCTGAGATGTGAAGATTATGTGCATCCGTCAATTCCAATTTACAAGTACAAATGTACTTCAATAATCAAGACCAAAAAGAAAAAAATTCAGAATCCGGTTGATCCTGCCGGACCTGACTGCTATCGGATTGATACTAAGCCATGCGAGTCATTGCAGCAATGCAAGGCAGACGGCTCAGTAACGCGTAGTCAACCTAACCTATGGACGGGAAT
>Ga0209992_10003556_pt1 | contig 13007 bp, 12 predicted proteins | sample 2SBtaG_2_FD_182564 | JGI IMG/M metagenome (GOLD analysis project Ga0209992, IMG submission 182564) | Deep subsurface microbial communities from Kolumbo volcano to uncover new lineages of life (NeLLi) - 2SBTROV12_ACTIVE470 metaG (SPAdes)... | ecosystem: Environmental > Aquatic > Marine >... | reverse complement strand
AAATATATTCATAACCATTATTAAATGGGGTTACATATGGCATCAATTTACTGTACAGATTGTACTAGACAAGCAGGCGACGATAATTGGACTGAGTGTTATTATTGTGGAGGGAAGAACCTAAAAAAAACTAGAAGGGCTAGAGCAGAAGCCCAAGCTAAAAAGCCTAGAAAGAAAACCCTCTATAGACGCCTGTTTAATTCGGCTGCATGGCGCAGTTACGATGTCAAAAAGGCAAAAAAGGAATGGAGTGAGGACAAGTGGGGGGACACGAAGTTTGGGATAGGAATGCTGATATTCCTAGTATTTTTGTGGAGTGGATATATAGATAATTTGAGACAACCTGTCTATGACATACGCTGGTCAGGTGGACATAAGTGGGTGGATTTGATAGCGTTCAGTATTGTTTCTATTCCCATGGTGTTGGTTTTGTATGTTCAATTATTGTCACTCATAAATTATCTATGGGACAAGCGTCCTATAAATAAAATACTTGATGCTCATTCAGGTAGATATGGAAACGATTATGAATATAAAAATCACACGTGGCAACGGAGACGTCCACACAATCGTAGCTTAAAGCCTCTTTTCACTGCTGTAGTACTTGTTGTTGCTGTTATTGTTTTTTTGTTTGTTGTTGTAAATATTTATCCATTTGTTAAATATCTAGTTGTTTATTTAATAGATTATGTAATGTCTAAGATTTAGATGAAGTTTTAGAAACAATGATTGAAAGTAATAGATTAGATTAAAACTGTCACACATACCTGATACGTACCCTGTGATACAATCTCGGCATTATGGAAGTACTAGAGGTAATATTGATAAAAATTGACGAAACACTTTTTAGGGAACCATGTCTGGAAAACAGTATGGAAAACAGTATGGATAGGGTTTGACCCCTCATGATAATGGATTGTAATTAGGTCATTTTAAATATAAAATGTGCTGAATAAGCGCCTGTAGCTCAGTGGATAGAGCATCGGTCTTCGGAACCGAGTGTCGTGGGTTCGAATCCCTCCAGGCGTGCCATAAAAATTATAATTTATTTAATGAGGTTTTGAAAAATTATGGAAGGTCACGCAGAACATATTATTCAGTTAATGTTACAACTAGCAATTATATTTATTGTAGCAAAATCAGCTGCTGAAATAGCAGTTAGATATATAAAAGTTCCACCTGTTCTTGGTGAGCTATTTGCAGGAGTTATTATTGGACCCTTTGCTTTAGGAGCAATTGCATTAGGTTCTTTTGGCCCGTTATTTCCTGGAGACCATGGTCATGAAATACCTTCAGAAATAAATTTTCTTGGTCAGGTCGCATCGTTGGTCCTCATGTTTGTTGTTGGTATAGAAACAAACCTAGAACAATTTCTCAAATATGCAAGAAAGTCTTTTTTTATTGCAATTGGTGGAGTAGCTGTTCCTTTTACAGTAGGAGCAAGCTTAACTGTATTGTTTGGATTTGCAGAATCATTTATGAGTATTCAGGCTTTATTTATAGGATCGATATTGACTGCAACATCAATTGGAATTACTGCACGTATACTCAAAGACCTCGGAAAGTTAGATGGTGCTGAAGGTATTACTATCTTAGCTGCTGCTGTATTCGATGACGTTTTCGGAATATTGGTTTTAGCCATAGTTATAAGTTTAAATGAAACCCAAACTATTTCATCGTCAAATATCATAATAATAGCAGTACAAGCTATTGGAATCTGGCTAGCAATAACTGCTTTAAGTTTCCTTTTATCAAGTCCTCTTTCAAAGTTTATTTCTGGATTTAATACAGAGGGAGCCTTGGTAGCTATACCATTAGGATTAGCACTTATTTGTGCAGCATTGGCTGAACATTTTGGCCTCGCAATGATTATCGGTGCTTATTCTTTTGGATTAGGAATGTCTAACTCAAAAATCAAACATGAAATAGAAAATCAATTACATAATATTTACAACCTACTAGTACCAGTATTTTTTGTTGTAATGGGTATGATGGTAGATCTTTCAGCTATCAGTACTCCAGTTTTAGTGTTTGGTATTGTTTTATCTCTAACTGCTACACTCGACAAATTAATAGGTAGTGGAATTCCTGCCTTTTTCTCTGGTTTCAATAGAATAGGTTCTCTCCGAATAGGTGTAGGTATGATACCTAGAGGTGAAATAGCATTAATTATTGCTGGCATAGGTTTATCAAAAGGAATAATTGGTACAGATCTATTCGGTGTTTCAGTAATTATGACAATGTCTACAACGATTATTGCTTCTATCATCCTACCTAGATTATTTAAAAACAACCAGGATGGGATAAAAAAATAATATAAAACAGGAGATAAATTATGGACTATAAATGGATTGATCATATTGTTATTGCAGTTAAAGATTTAAACCAAGGCATTTCAAATTATCAAAATGGAATGGGTATGGAGCTAGAACGTACAGATGTGTCTGAAAAACTGGGCATTAAACAAGCTTTTTTCAATCTTGGAAATGGTACTCATATTGAACTTGTTGAGCCACTTGGTCCAGAAACCCCGGTTGGTCGTAAGATTGAAAGATCCGGGGAAGGTGTACATCTAGTTGCTCTGGCTGTTGAAAATATAGAACAATCGATAAAGGAATTGGAATCTAACGGAGTACAATTAATTGGTGCTGATAATCCTACTGGACAGGTATTTTTGCATCCTAAATCAACAAATGGTGTTCTTATCCAAATTGTTGAAAAATAATATACAACAGTAAAAGGAGCATTTTATGACTAAAACATTTACCGGTGTACATTGGATGCTTGCAACTCCATTTTTAGATGATGAAGAAGTAGATGTAGGTTCTATTTCAAACCTTATGCATAAAGCATATTCTTCTCAATGTGAAGGTGTCGTAGTGCTTGGAGTTACAGGCGAATCAGCTCGTCTAACAGATGAAGAAAGACAAATTATCACAAGAGAAGTTATTAATAATGCTAATGGTTTGTCTGTTACTGTTGGCACAACTGCAGCAAGTACTAAAGCAACAATAAAGTATAGTCAAGAGGCTGAAAAACTAGGGGCATCTGCTGTCATGATTTCTGCTCCACCTATGGGTAAACCAAACTTAGGAGCTTTACTTACCCATTATGAAAAAATTGCAGAATGCATAGATATCCCCATTGTCGTTCAAGATTATCCACAAACCTCTGGGGTTCATATGCCGCCCCAGTTCATATCACAATTAGCTGAAAAAATTCCCCAGGTAATTTACCTTAAACTTGAAGACCCTCCCACCCCAAGCAAAATTACTGCTATAAGAAATTTAACTGGTGATAAATTATCTATTTTTGGTGGATTAGGTGGAGTATTTTTATTAGACGAATTGAATCGAGGCTCTTCTGGTGCAATGACTGGTTTTGCTTACCCAGAAGTTCTGGTAGATATATATACAAATGTAGCTAATGGGAATTTGCAAGAAGCTGAAAGTATATTTTTTAAATATTTACCAATGCTATTATTTGAGTTTCAAGAAGGAATCGGCATTTCAATAAGAAAATACGCTCTTCATAATCGTGGTTTGATAAGTAGCTATAGAGTTAGACATCCTGGCCCTGAATTAAGTCAAGAAACTAAAGATGAATTTCATGATTTACTTACAAAGCTAGAGGTACCGTACTAATAAAAAAAGAAAAATGAACGGAGACAGTATGAGTAAAACCAAAATTGTTTTTATTACAAATTTACCAAAACATCTGGCTGAAGTGATAGCAACATACACCCCAGAAGGTTTTGAAACAACTATTATTAACGAGGGTATTGATAGTGAGAACACTCATAAAATTGTTGAAGATACTGAATTTATAATAGGTTATGGTATTGCTCTCCCAGATTCTCTGATTAAATCAGCAAAAAACCTCAAACTCATACAACTTTTGAGTGCTGGATATGATCGCATGAATTTTGAATTATTAACAGAATTGAATATTTCCTGTGCAAATAACGGTGGAGCAAATTCTTGGGCAGTTGCAGATCATGCAGTGTTACTTATGTTGGCTCTATATAAAAAACTTACTCTAAGTGATAAAGGTGTGCGCGAAGGTAATTGGAGAGGTGTTGTTGACGGATTTAATACCTATGAAATGGCAAATAAAAAAGTAGGAATTTTTGGTATTGGAAATATAGGAAAAAAAGTTGCTAAACGTGTTCAAGGGTTTGATTGCATTGTTCAATATCATGACAAGTATCGTTTGTCTGAACAAGACGAAAAAAATCTAAACTTATCCTACGTAGAACTTGAAGAATTATTCAAAACTTCAGATATTATTTCGCTTCACACTCCTTTAACGAACGAAACTAAAGGAATAATAAATACACACCAATTATCATTGATGAAAAATTCTGCGATTTTGATTAATACTAGTCGTGGACCAGTTGTAAATGAACCCGATCTGATCAAAGCATTGCAAAATAATACTATTGCAGGAGCAGGATTAGATGTAATGAATACTGAACCTATAGAAAAAGATAATCCCTTACTAGAATTAGACAATACAATAGTGACACCACATAGTGCTGGAACCACTTGGGATACATGGTTTAGAAGAGCTGAGTTTGCTTACAATAATATAAAAAGTGTCAATGAAGGCAATGCTCCGCTAGGAGTAGCAAAAAGTTATGAAAATTAAATTTAAAGGAAATACTTATGGATTCTGCAGCAGCTACAAAACGAAAACAATATAAAAAATTACTTGAATCGAAAGATATACTTATTGGTCCAGGAGTTTATGATGGATTCAGTGCGAGATTAGTAGAACATCTCGGATTTGAATCTGGCTTTATCTCAGGAGCAGGTTTAAGTGAAAGTGCGCTAGGAATGTCGGATGTTGGAGTAATGGGTCTTGAAGAAAATCTTTCTCGATCAAGGGCAATGGTAAATTGTACTACCATTCCTTTACAAGCTGATGCTGATACTGGATATGGTAATGCAGTAAATGTTCACTTTACAGTCAAGCAATTTGAACAATCAGGAGTATCAGGAATCATGATTGAAGATCAAGTATGGCCCAAACGATGTGGACATATGAAGGGTAAAAATGTGATAAGTAGAAAAGAAGCTACCCAAAAAATTAGATCTGCTGTTGAAGCTCGCGAGGATCCCAATTTTGTTATCATGTCACGTACAGATTCTTTTGCAACAGATGGTATTGATGAAGTTATCAATCGTCTAAAAGCATTTGAAAGTGTTGGAGCTGATCTCTTATTTGCAGATGCTTTATTATCTCTAAAAGATATGGAAAAAGTTGTGAGTAGTATATCTAAGCCATTAGCAATAAATATGGGATTTGGTATCAGGTCTAGATCAACTACTCCTTTAATTTCTGCTCAAGAATTAGAAAGCATAGGAATATCGGCAGTAATTTATCCAAGGTTACTGACAGGCGCAGCACTTACTGGTATGAAAACAGCTTTGGGTATATTAAAAGAGTCTATAGAAACAAAATCTCTTATTGAACGACCTGATTTAGTTTCATCGTTTGAAGAAATTAATAGCCTTACTGGTATAGACATGCTTAATGAACTAGAAGAACGTTATGCACATAATTAATATTTTTATGAATACATGATTCCACCATTTACTAGAAACATTTGCCCGGTGATATATGACGCGTCTTCTGAGGCCAAAAATGCACATAATGCCCCAAATTCATCTGGATCTCCTAATTTTTTCATAGGAATTTTTGAAATCCATCCACCATACCATTCTTGTCCAACTTCTTCCTTAAGTTGAGTGTAGTATGGTCGTCTTGGAGGTGTGTCCATATGTCCTGGCGCAACATTATTGCAAGTAATTCCTTGATCAGCAAATTCAGTAGCTATCGATCTAGTAAAACCAACAGCACCACCTTTACCAGCAACAGTATGTGCTGCAAAAGGGCTACCTCGTAAAGATGCATGCCCAGTAATATTAATTATTCTTCCCCATTGATTTTTTACCATATGCCTTATAAAAGTTTGGGTACAATAAAAAAAACTATGAAGATTAATACCTATTATTTGATGCCAGTCATCATCAGTCATATCTAAAAATGGAACCATAGCACTTGTACCTACATTATTAACTAATATATCTACACCACCAAATTTTTCATGGACTAATTCTGACATTTTTAAAACATCATCTTTTTTTGACACTTCTGCTTGAACTACTAAGGATTGTACTCCAAGGTCTTCAATTTCTTTAGCAACCTCAATTGCTTCATTTTCACTATCACGATGATTAATAACAACATTTGCGCCACTTTTAGCCAGCGCTAATGCAATTGATTTCCCTAAACTCCGACTCGAACCTGTTACTAAAGCAGTTTTACCTTTTATGGACATAGCTCCCCCTACCCTGTAATTAAATAAACAAAATTATATAAAGATCATAATCTTTTTTATACAAAATATCCTCATAGGTATTCATTTGTTTTACTTTTAATTTTATATATGCAATTATTTCATAGTAAGTACTAGATTATTGTATTGGAAAACGTAAAAATTGCACAACACACAAAAAAATAAAATTACCTCTAAAATTCATACCTTTACTTCTTTAAAATATCATGATTTTAGATATCTTATTACTAGTACTTTTTTCACATCTGCTGGTAACTGGATACAACAAGTAACTCTAGGTTGGTTAGCATATGAATATACTAATTCTGCTTTCTTAACAGGTGCCGTAACTGGTATAAGGGCATTGCCTTTTCTTTTTATGGGTCCAATTGCAGGAGTTATCACCGACAGAATGGACAGAAAAAGGTTATTGATATCTGTACACCTATTATTATCACTCCTGGGGCTATCATTTGCCTTACTTATATATTCAGGCAATCTTCAAACATGGCACATATTTGTATTTTCAATGTTAAGTGGAGCAGGTTGGGCGTCGGGTAATCCCGTGCGTCAGGCATTAGTTCCTAATTTAGTACCACAAAAAGATCTTATGAATGCAATTGCACTCAATTCCGCTGCTTTTAATATAACAAGAATGCTTGGACCAGCAGTAGGAGGTATATTAATCGTAGCTGTAGGCCCTGCGACCAATTTTTTTATTCAAGCAATATCGTTTTTTCTCGTAACGTTAATTGTCATTCCTATAAAAATACCTACAGATAATATTGTTGAATCGTCTAAACATACCTTCTCTGAAGATTTTATTGAAGGTTTAAAATACGTTGTTAAAGAAAAAACGACTCTAGCATTAGTTCTATTGGCTTTAGTTCCCTCAATTTTCATGATGCCTTTTACCCAAAGCCTTATGCCTGTTTTTGCCAAGGATATATTGAAAGTAGATGCAAATGGACTTGGTCTTATTTTATCTTCTATGGGTCTAGGTGCTTTTATTGGAACATTAATTTTAGCTAGTCTTGGTAATTTTACGCATAAGGGTAAAATGTTATTTGTTATTGGTATTTTAGCTGGCTTATCATTAATTATTTTTTCACAAACAAAATTATTAATTTTCTCAATGATAATAATTATATTCCAAGGTGCTTTTCAAATGATTTATCATTCAACAAATAATACAATTATTCAAACGATTACACCTAATGCCATGAGAGGTAGAGTAATGAGTATTTACATGCTCGATCACGGTTTGATGCCTATAGGAGCACTAATTGCTGGAGGTATAGCTCAATTTTATGGTGCTGATATTGCAATATTAATAGGTGGAACAATAACGTTTACTCTATTTATACTAGGTATATTTATTTTTAAACCTTTATGGAATTTTAAAAGCTAAGGTTTCAATCTTTCTTCTATAGCTAACTGTAAAGCATCATGATTCAAAGAGCCTATCATTATGTTCGTACCATCCTTAAAATTGATTAAAACCCCTTCATTACCACTAACATTATATGCTTTCCCTTTAACTCCATATCGTATCCCCCATCCACCATAATGTTTTATTGGTTTGTAGGTACAAGCTTCTACAGATTCTATATCATCAAATTTAAATTCAACCCAACTTCTATGAAAAAATCTAAACTTAACAGATATAGCATATTCATTTACTTCTGTATCTAAATGTATACAGTATAAAAAAATTGGTAGCCAAAAAGTTAAAATGAAAATTAACAGTAATACAATATATGATGATCCGGAAAGTATTAATCCTAACAATGGCAAAAATAACAATACTGGTCCTAAAAATGCACTACCCCAAACCCACCATTGATTGAATCTTTGTCGTTCAGAATAATATACTGTTTTATTCATCAATCTAGTTCCCAGTTTTTGTAATACTTATTCAAATCTTTCAAAGATCTAATAATTAATGGAGAGATATTAGAAGACGCTAATAATGAAGTATACCTTCGTCTTAATTTAGGATACGTAAAAAGTATATGAGTTATCATATCAAAATTAAATTCTTTGGTTGCTCCAGCCAAACGTCCAGGGCGATTCGAATCACCTTTTATTGCTCGTCTAATATATCTATAAACACATGAAAAAACTGAAGAGTCTAACCAAATAACAGTATCCGAGTAATCGAATCTTCCTTTCATACAGGAACTATAATTGCCTTCTATAATCCAACTTTCGCCACTTAATAACTTATTATGATCTTCTATAAACTCATCATTAGGTCGTCTTAGCCAGTTAGTATTAGGATAAAATGCAATCTGATCAAGATGAAAACATGGAACATTTATTTTTTTTGATAAGTTCTGTGCTAATGTGGATTTCCCACTATTACTAGTACCAATAATGCTTATCTTTTGACCAAGTTCATTTAGTGATTTCATTCTTCTCCAAATTTAAGAACCAGCTCATACTGGCGGGAGTGCGAGGGAGTCGAACCCACCTCTCAACGGGAAGCCGTCAAGACAACGGAGTTGAAGTCCGCAGAAGCCACCGGGCCCCATCCACTCCCAAATGGCAATTTCAAGAATTATGATTTATAAAGCTTCTTCTAATCTCTTTTTCAAAACGGCTTTAGGTACAGCACCGACAACTTGATCGATAACCTTTCCATCTTTGAATACTAATAATGAAGGAATGCTACGGATCCCAAAACTAAGAGAAGTTTGTGGATTCGTATCAACATCAACTTTGGCAAATTTAACTTTACCATCAAATTCTTCTGCAAGTTCATCAACAATCGGTGCTACCATTTTACATGGTCCACACCAATCAGCCCAAAAGTCGACTAGTACAGGTGTACTTGAATCGATTACTTTTTCTTTAAAATCACTATCGGTTACTGGTTCAGGATGTGCCATCTTGTTTCTCCTAAAAAATGAAATAATTAAACGCTTCTTTCATGTTAGTTTAATATTACAAACTGTAATGGTCAAACAAAATATGAACATAAATAAAAAGAATTAGGTTATAATCAAATATTATGACATCATAGAGTTGTTGTAATAATTTTGATTTATCTAATTGGTGTAGTTAAAGTAAATATATGATTAATCAATCAGTTGATATTAATAATGAAATCAATAAATCCATTTTAGGTGATGTTAAGTTCGATGCATATTCAAAATGGATGTATAGCACTGACGCATCGATCTACCAAATGGAACCATTAGGTATTGCATTACCAAAAAATGCTGAAGATGTAGCAGAGATTATTCGTATATGTTCTGAGAGTAAAACTATTTTTTTACCTCGGGGAGGTGGTACAAGCCTTGCAGGACAAACGGTAAATCATGGGATTGTTATAGATTTTACCAAATATATGAATAAGGTTATTTCTGTAAATTCTGAAGAACGTTGGGCAATTGTAGAACCTGGAATAACTATAGATGAACTGAATGCACACCTAAAGCCTTATGGATTATATTATACCCCTGATCCCACGACAAAAAGTCGAGCAACTATCGGTGGTTCGTTAGGAAATAATTCTTGTGGTGCACATTCTGTGGTATATGGAAAGACATCTGATCAAGTATTAGAGCTTGATGTAATTTTATCTAATGCAGAACGGGTTCATTTTGAGGATATTGAAGGATCAAAACTTGAAAATATTCTAGATTCGCAATCAAATTCATTAGAAAAAAGAATTTATTCTGAAACCCTAAGATTAGCTAAACAACATCAAAAAGAGCTCGATTTTCGATATCCCAAAATTCAAAGAAGAGTTTCAGGATATAACCTAGATTTTCTCAATGACGGTGGCCCAGTAAATATGTCGCGAATGATTGTAGGATCTGAAGGAACATTGGGTACAATAACTGCCGCAAAGGTTAAATTAGAACCAATCCCTACACATGTTGGATTAGCAGTTGTTCATTTTGCAGACTTGTTTAAATCTATGGAAGCTACTGTAATGATATTAGAACATGGACCATCTGCCATTGAACTAGTCGATAAAATGATTCTTGATAGAAGTAAAGAATCATTAGTATTTGCAAATCAACAAAGTTTTGTTGAAGGAGATCCAGAAGCAATTTTGTTAGTCGAATATTTTGGCGATGATATGAAAGAAGTCGAATCAAAAATTGATAAAATGAATTTAGCATTACAACAAAAAAATCTTTCGTATGCATCGATAAAAGCACTTACAGCTGCTGAACAAAAACAAGCTTGGGCATTAAGGGCTGCAGGTCTAGGTCTTCTAATGAGTGTAAAAGGCGATTCCAAGCCATTACCATTTGTAGAAGATACTGCAGTATCTCCAGAAAAATTACCTGAATATGTACGCAGATTTGATAGCATTGTCCGTAGTCACAACACAACTGCAGGATATTATGGACACGCTAGTGTGGGATGTTTACATATACGCCCAATGATTAATATAAAAACTGAATCTGGTTTACAAGATTTAGTTACTATTTCTGAAGAGATAAGTGATCTTGTACTTGAATTTAATGGTTCACTCAGTGGAGAACACGGTGACGGTATTGTTCGTGGTGTATGGACTGAAAAGATGTTAGGGCCAACTTTATATCAAGCTTTTAAAGATGTAAAAGCTACATTTGACCCTGACAATATATTAAATCCAGGAAAAATAATTAACACTCCTCCAATGACTGAGAATTTACGTTTAAGTCCATCATATGAATCAAAAGAACCTGAAACATTATTAGATTTTAGTAAGGATGGTGGATTTTCTAGAGCTGTAGAAATGTGTAATGGCGTTGGGGAATGTCGAAAACATCTTACGGGAACTATGTGCCCTTCTTATATGGCAACAAGAGAAGAAAAACATTCAACTAGAGGCCGTGCAAATGCTTTAAGATCAGTTCTATCTGGTAAAATTCCAACTGAAACATTTGCTAGTAAAGGACTACATGACGTAATGGATCTTTGTTTAGAATGCAAAGGATGTAAAGCAGAATGTCCATCAAATGTAGATATGGCTAAAATCAAATATGAGTTTTTACATAACTATTATAAAACTAATAAAATGCCATTAAGGTCCAAATTATTTTCTAGAGTAAATTCCTTAAACAAAGTTAATTCAAAAATAAGGCCACTATATAATTTAATAACCTCATTACCAATAACAAAATGGTTTGCCGATATAGTATTGGGCATAGACCGAAGAAGAACATTGCCGAAAATAAACCGAATAACCTTTCCGAACTGGTTTAAAAAACATACTTCTTTGAACATTGATGCAGCTTCACAGAAAGAAATTGTATTCTTTCATGATACTTTTACTGACTACAATCAAGTCAATGTCGGTATTGCTGCAATTAATATCCTTGAAAAAGCTGGGTACAAAGTTTCTCTTGCAGAAAATTCTTGTTGTGGACGAACTATGATTTCGAAAGGTGAATTGAGCAAGGCTAAAGAGTCTGCTGTAGAAAATATTAACAAACTACTACCATACGCTGAAAAAGGTATACCAATTGTAGGAATAGAACCTAGTTGCATACTTACTCTTAGAGATGAATATCCTGAGTTAGTTAATAATGAAAAAGCTCTACTTGTAGCAAAGAATACTTATTTATTTGATGAATTCTTTTCTTCTTTAGACTTGAATGAAGCAAATATCACGTTTAAACCTGATGCGTCTTCAGTTTTATTTCAAACTCATTGTCATCAAAAAGCTCTTGTGGGATCAAAAAGCTTAGAATCCTGTCTAAAATTTATACCAGAACTATCAATACAAGAATTAGATTCAGGTTGTTGTGGCATGGCTGGATCTTTTGGATTTGAAAAAGAACACTATGATACCTCTATGAAAATTGGTGAACACAGACTCTTTCCTACAATTAGAAACAATCCTGAATCGACGGTTATTACTACAGGAATTTCATGTTCTCAACAAATCAATGATGGGACTGGAAAGAAAACAATTCATTTAATTGAATTCCTTGATGCACATATAAATTAAAAACTTGCTTTATATTAACAAATTTTTAATTGACAATTAATATTACATTAACTATTATGGTACGAATTCACTGAGTCTATTAGTGGCGACGGTTTATCTTGGATTGATAATTGTTACATCACTTTTGACCCAGATTTTTATTATTGCCCTAAATTTGGGGCAAATATATAGGGAACGGAGGTGATGTATGTCACATAAGTCTTGGCTTGCGCCTAGATTCTTGCTCGGCACAGTTGTTGCTATCTCTATGATAGTAGCTGTTGCTTGCGGCGGAGACGATGAAGAAGAAACAACTTCTACATCTTCATCTACTGAAAGCACTGCCAGCACCGCTTCTACTACTAGCTCAAGTACTGCAAGTTCAACTACAACAAGTAGTTCTACTGAAACAGCAGTTGCTAGTCCAGAAGCAACCACAGAAGCTGCTCCTGCCGCTGAATCTAGTGTAAAACCTAAATCAGGTGGTAGAGTAATTTCAACAGGTTCTAGAGACCCTGTCAGTTTCGACGTCCATAACGCCACATCTTCTGTATTCGTTCAGCATAACGCTAAACTTTACAGCAGTTTGGTATGGAGTCCAGAAGCAGGTGTTATCGTACCTGACGCAGCTAAAGAGTGGTCCATCAGTGATGATGGTAAAACTTGGACTTTCACATTAGAAGACAATGTAAAGTATCATTCCGACATTAACGGTATAGCCGG
>Ga0209992_10003553_pt1 | contig 13012 bp, 17 predicted proteins | sample 2SBtaG_2_FD_182564 | JGI IMG/M metagenome (GOLD analysis project Ga0209992, IMG submission 182564) | Deep subsurface microbial communities from Kolumbo volcano to uncover new lineages of life (NeLLi) - 2SBTROV12_ACTIVE470 metaG (SPAdes)... | ecosystem: Environmental > Aquatic > Marine >... | reverse complement strand
AGAATGGCACCTGGCGGTGAAGATATTATCAAAGACGATCCAATTGTATGGGCTATGGAAAAGACGGATGTGCGTGATCGTATGATTCTAGATGCAACAACAAAGCCGGATGATTATATGTATGATTACATGTCTATTCCAGATGATACGGACTATGGCTATCTTTTTGAAAGGTATGTTGATTCTTTTTCTCCTTCTGGTAGTATATTCAATACAAAAAAAATTGCAGACGCAGAACGCGCACGTGAAACATTAATGAAAGAAATAAGTGAAATGAATTGGGAAGAACAGTTTAGAAGAGGAAGTCTACACGGCTTCAGTAAAGGGGGAATTATGAAAGATGTTGTACCACCATTAGACGGCTACGCAGCTGGTGGTGTTGGTAAAAAGATTATACAAGAGGTTGCTCCTAAAGTTATTAATAAACTTCGTGAGTTTGCTCCGCAAATTACAGGAAAAGTTTCACAACCAAAAAAACCATTTTGGACTGTTTTGGATGAAGATGGTTTACCTATCAAAGATTTTAATAATGAAAAATTAGCTAGAGATTTTATTAGAAATAATGAATATGCTGACATGTACACGATTGGTAAATCTACTGATCAAGCAGCACCGACAGATGCACCCGCAATGTTTTTCCGTTCGCGTGAAGAAATTATACAAGGCCCACCAATCATGACAGGTGAGCAATGGATGAAGTTTTTAAAAGCACGTGGCATACGTGACGCAGAACTAATGGACACGTCCATGGGGCCATGGCTTAATCAAAATTTAAAAAACAAAGTTTCCAAAAATGACCTTGTTAATAAATTTGATGAATCCGTACCAGAATTTAATGTACAAGTACTAGGAGAAGAAACAACTTTAAACGTAGATAGATTAAAAAATTCTCTTCAGAATTTAGATACAACTGTTTTTCCTAAAGAGTCTGGATCTATTTTAAGAGTGATGCAGGACGAACTAAGAGGTTTAGATAGTGAAAAAGCAAAAACAGAATTTTTAAAGCGTCTTGATAATTTATTTGATGCGGGGTATGGTATTCCTAATGTAAGTAAAACTGGTATACCAATTGATAACACAAGTGTTCCTTATGAAGTAAGACAATTAATGGGTGAAGTATTATCTGGCACTGGCAGAAGAGGTGTCGGATTTAAAAAAGGTGCTTATACAGGTCGATCACAATATGGTGGTCAACAAACATTAGATGGTGGTCAAAACCACCGTGAGTTTTTATTTAGTTATAAACCAAAAGGTCCACGTAAAAATGAACCAGTTTATAATTACGCTCATTCTTTTGGAGGTGCTGATACTAAAAATGCATTTATGCACGCACGTGTAAGTGACCGCGTAGATGAATACGGAAACAAATTATTATTTGTCGAAGAGTTTCAATCAGATATGCACCAGCCAATATCACGTGCTATTCGTGAAGCTACAAAAAAAGGAAAAGATATACCAAAAGAAGGGAGATATGCAGCCAGATTGGATGTTGAGCAACCTAAGCTTAATAAATCAAATCTTCAGCAAATGGAGCTTATTCAACGACAGATTGATCGTTTGTTAGAAACAAAACCTAATTCACCTAAACTTGCTAAATTATACGAGCAAAAAGAAGTAATTAGAAACATGGAAAAAGATGCTGCTAAAAAGTTAAGTAAAGAAACAACAGGTATTCCTGAAGGACCATTTAAAAATTCTCAAGATTATATGGAATTTGCAATTAAGTACTTGCTGCGTGTAGCAAAAGATGGTAATTACGACGGTATTGCTTTTTCGACACCAGCAGTTAAGAACCGTAATCTAAGCAGAGGAAGCAAAGATTACCAAGGTAATTTAGTTGCATATGGAGACATTTTGAAGAAAGCGTTAGCTAAAGCTAAATCTAAAAGTGGAGCTGACTTAATTCAAACTTCCATAAAAGGTGATAAAATAAGCGGTGGTTCATTTGGGGGACGAAATGAATGGAACTATTATGGAGTTCCAGTTTTAATGTTAAAAGGTAATACAAAGGCATTAGAAAAAATTAGTAAAGGACTACCAGCTTATTCTAAAGGCGGCAAAGGACCACAACCGTATGGCATCATGAAAGATGTTATACAACCACTATAAGGGGAGATAGATGGCTAAAAAGAACCAGAATAACAATATAGACAAAGCTATGGAAGCACTACAAGGTGCTTTAGATATTGAACCAGTCGGTCAAGAAATTCAATTACCCGAACAAGTAGTAGATTTTGAATCAGACGTAGAATTAATTGAAACACCAGATGGAGGTGCAGAGGTTAACTTTGACCCTAACGCTCCAATTGATCAATCACAAATTCCATTCGATGCTAATCTAGCAGATTACATCGACGAAACACAGTCACGCAAGTTCTCTAGTGATCTTGTGGGAGCATTCGAAGCGGATAAAGATTCAAGGAAAGACTGGGAAGATACCTATGTCAAAGGCCTTGATATGTTAGGCTTTAAATATGAAGACCGAACACAACCCTTCGAAGGTGCGTCAGGGGTCGTACATCCTTTGCTTGCTGAATCTGTTACTCAGTTTCAAGCTCAAGCTTACAAGGAACTCCTCCCCCCAAGCGGCCCCGTACGCACGCAAATAGTAGGCGCAGTTACGCCTGAAGTACAAGACCAGGCAGAACGTGTAAAAGAATACATGAACTATCAAATAACAACTGTGATGAAAGAATATGATCCAGATATGGATCAATTATTATTCTATTTACCATTATCTGGTTCTGCATTTAAAAAAGTTTACTATGACCCAATTTTACAAAGAGCTGTTGCTAAATTTGTAACCAGTGAAGATTGCGTTGTTAATTACATGTCAACAGATCTAGAGAGTGCTGAAAGAATTACGCATTGTATTAAAATGACAAACAATGAAGTTCGTAAACTTCAAGTTTCAGGATTTTATAAAGATGTTGAGTTATTAAGTGGTGAAGTAGATCCTTCTGAAGTAAGAGAAAAAGTTAATGAACTAGAAGGTGTACAAAAAGAATTTGCTAATGATGATGACGAACATGAAATTTTAGAAATGCATGTAAATGCAGACGTACCTGGATTTGAAGATCCTAATGGAATTAAACTTCCTTATATTGTTACTATAGATAAATACTCGCAAACTATTTTATCTATAAGAAGAAACTGGAATCAACAAGACCAATTAATGAAGAAGATTTCTTACTTCGTACACTTTAAATTTCTCCCGGGTCTAGGCTTTTATGGCTTTGGACTAATACACATGTTAGGTGGGTTATCGCGAACAGCAACAAGTGTTTTGCGGCAGTTAATTGATGCTGGTACACTCGCTAACCTACCTGCAGGTTTTAAAGCAAGAGGAATGCGTATACGTGATCACGATGAACCTTTACAACCAGGTGAGTTTAGAGATGTGGATGTAACTGGTAATTCAATTAGAGAATCATTATTACCACTTCCGTTTAAAGAACCATCACAAACTTTGTTTGCGTTATTAGGTTTTGCAGTTGATGCAGGTAAATCATTTGCAGCAATAGCTGATATGAAAATGGGTGAAGGTAATGAACAAAATCCAGTTGGAACAACATTAGCGCTATTAGAGCGTGGCACTAAAGTTATGAGTGCTATTCACAAGAGATTACACTACGGACAAAGAGAAGAGTTTAATTTACTTGCAAGAGTATTCCAGTTGTATTTACCACCAGAATATCCTTACCAAGTTATTGGTGGAAATAGAATGATTAAACAACAAGATTTTGATGATCGTGTTGATATATTACCTATTTCAGATCCTAACATATTTTCTATGTCACAAAGAATTATGTTGGCACAACAACAGTTACAATTAGCACAATCAAATCCACAAATGCATGATTTACGTGAAGCGTATAGAAGAATGTATGCAGCAATGGGTGTTGATAATGTTGACGCAATATTAAAACCAAATCCCGATATGCCTGAACCAACTGGTCCAGCTACTGAAAATGGGATGGTTATGAAAGGAATGCCACCAAAGGCTTTTCCTAAACAAGATCACATGGCACATATTACAGCGCATCAAGAATTTATGTTTACTAGAATGGTTCAAATTAACCCACAAGTTTATTCATCATTACAAGCACATATTTCAGAGCACCTTGCTTTGATGGCTGGAGAGCAAGTTCAACAAGAATTTGGTCCACAGTTACAACAAATGCAACAAGCTATGCAACAAGCACAACAAAATCCTCAGATGGCACAACAACTGGAACAACAGCAAGCAGAATTGACAAATCAAATGGCTGCTAAACAAGCACAGATTGAAGCACAATTAACAGGTGGTTTGGCTAAAGAGGAAGAAGCTCGTATGAGTAAAGAACCTCAAGATCCATTAGTAAAATTAAAGCAACAAGAAATTGACTTGAAAGCTATGGAAACACAAGCTAGACTAGCGAAAGATATTGCAATGGATTCAGAGAAGATGGATCTAGAGCGAGATAAACTAGAAGCAGACACAAGTCTAGAATTAATGAAAGTATCCGCAGAAACTAATAAACAAGATAACGCGGATGCAATGTCAATTTTAAAAGAAAATATGATTTCAGCGCGTGAGGCAATGAAAGATCAATCTGCAGAGAGGATAGCGAGGGAAAATGTCAACGCTAAAAGAAGTGAAAGAAAAGCTGACAAAAATAAGTGAAGCTATGCAAAAAATTGAAGATGCAGCTAGAAGTGGTATTAAAGACACAGATGATTATATGTTAGTGTGTTCAGCATTAATGGCTGTTACACGTAATATGTATATAGAGTCATTAGGACCGGCAGATACAATACAAATGTTTGAAGCTGTTGCTGATAGTATTATGGCAACAGAAGAAATGATTAAAGAGTTTGGTAGTTATGAAAAACCAACAATACATTAAGGAGGTACAATGCCAAAAGTAGGATCTCAAAAATTTCCATACACATCAGCTGGTGTTAGAAGTGCACAAATGCATGCAAAAAACACTGGACAAAAAGTTAATATGATGAAAAAAGGTGGAAAAACGAAACGCCTAAGTAAGGGTGGTTCGATGAAAATGAAGAAAAAATAGGAGGTAACATGAATTTATTAAAAGATTTATGGGCACATTTAAAAGAATGGAGTGACTGGAAAATGAAGGACTGGATTAAAGCCGGTATTGTTGCAGTTATTGTTATTGTTGTGCTCAACTCAATGATAGGTGGTTAATGGTTTTAGATAATAGATCAGCATATCTTGCTAGCCAATATAAACCAAAAAAGGCTTATGTAGCGCCTATTCGTTCTGGACAGGACGATAGGCGTTCAGCCTATTTACGTAGTTCATTTGCGGATAACGTAAATGCTACACGTGAACAAAATGCAATTAATGCGCGTAATAACGATCTTAATTATGCAATGTCACGTTCTCCTGATTGGTATCAAAACAGAGATAATTTAAAATCTATTAAAAATGTATTAGTAAACACACCTGCTGTAACAACTAACATGAACGAATCACGTAACATGTATCAGATGCTAATGAACCAGATGAAAGGTGGTGATAAAGGTGCACGTTTAATTGATACAAGTGGATTACCAGCTAACGCAAGAAGAATTGGAAGAACACTATTTCAAGATCCATCTAAATCAGCAGGATTTTTAAATGATTTAAAAGTTATGGCAGGCAATTTAACTTTTCAGGATAAAAGATTGCCACCAGAAAAAAGGACATCTAACCCTGCAGCAGTAAGAGTATCGGAATATAGCCCATTTCCTAAAGCTGGATTTGGAAAAGAATTTTACGAAGAAGAATTTGGAAAATTTAATTTTGGTAATTTAATGGAAGGTATAATGAAAATTGCTACTCCATTAAAATATCTACCACAAAGAGAAAGAACACCGTTAGAAAGAGATTCTCGTTTTTATCCAGAAAATAACGTATTTGATATTGAATTTGATAAAGTAGAACCTATACCTTTTATGGGTGAATTTGAAGAAGATATAACAGAAACTATTGACGATGGTGATATATGGGAATCAGCAAGTGCTGAAGAAGTTGATTTTATACCAACTGACGATGATATAAAAGAAGCATATGAATATATTTTTAAGGATAATGCTTATAGCGACGAGTATGTTGGTAATAGCGCTATAATAGATACCAGAGTACCAAGTTTTGAACAATATCTAGCAGCTATGCAAAATGCAAACAATTACGAATACATAAATTCTATTTTAGAAACTAAAGCTCAAGCCGAAGAAATGGGCTTAATTTAATGCCAGGTTACGATTGGAGAGACGATAGTGGTTCTGTAGTAGATTCATCTAGTGGATATAATTATAACACTGGAACAAGCTGGGGTAATACTAATAACAATACTAATACTAATAATAACTATTATAGTAATCCTGATGATGGTTATGATGATTCATGGGAAAGTGGAACAGATGCATCAGAAACTGTCTGGGGATATAATATTCATACACCAGAAGGCAGTGATAATTTTTATACACCTCCTCAAGAAACTTATGGACCAGGAACTGCAACACCTGGTAAAACAGCATACAATTATAAAAACATATACGACGATAAACTTGTAGAACATTTATTATCAGGTTTAAGCCCAGACACTTTATCGTTTTTTGGATATGATCCAAAAAATCCAAATAGAATTCCAGTTGAATTATTACAACAAGTTATGGAAGGTGAAATTGTAGGGGGACCTGAAGCAGGAAATGCACCTGGGTTCACGTACAGTGACTTTGAAGCAGCAGCCAATGATCCTAATCATAAATGGCACAATTACACTAATTTAATGAAAAATATAATGAACCAACCAACCTTATTAGATATTTCTGAATCTGGAGGTGATGGCAGCGGTGGCGGTGGCCGTGGCTGGAGCGGCTGGAGTGGCTCATGGGGAGGACCTGGTAGATACGGCAGCGGAATAGGGGGCATGTATTCACGAAGATGGAACCCTCACATGAAAAATGTAAATAATTATAATTCACCAATAGCAGAACAACTAGCATATAACAGAGCTAATCAAGCACGCCCACAAAACCAATGGATGTTTACTCAGATGTTGCAAAGCATGCCAGGTGGTGGTATAACCAACGCAGTATAATTATGTGGCAACTATTAGCAAAACCATTATTAGGTGTAGTAGCAGATGGAGTCAAAGGCTTCGTGGCTACAAAGAAAATGAAGGGTGAGTTGAAACTCACTGAAATAAAAGCTGCAAAGAAATTAAAAGAAGATCAAATTGCCGGAAAAGTAAAATGGGAGCAAAGTGCCGTGGACCAAATGAAAGGGTCGTGGAAAGACGAAGTAAGTTTAATTGTGCTACTTCTTCCAGCCGTTTTAGTCTTCACGCCTTTTCAAGAACATATACATAAAGGCTTTATCGCCCTCCAGGATTTGCCGTCGTATTATCACAATTTATTATACATTGCGATTTCAGCAAGCTTTGGCATCAAGGCCGGATCTAGTGCAATTAATATGTTTAAAAAATAATGGCTAAGCCAGGGTTATACGCTAACATACATGCTAAAAGAGCAAGGATAAAAGCAGGTAGTGGAGAAAAAATGAGATCACCTGGAACTAAAGGTGCTCCTACTAAACAAGCTTTTGTTAATAGTGCAAAAACAGCATCTAAAAAAAGAGGCGGAAAGATAAAAAAATAATGCCATTTAAATCAGAAAAACAAAGAAGATACTTATGGGCTAATGAGCCTGAAATAGCAAAGGATTGGACCGAAGAATACGGTAGTACACCAGTTAAGAAAAAGGTCGGTGGTGTAGTTCAAACAACAGTTAAGCCACGAGGATTTAACTTGATGTTACCCAATAAAAGACCTATAACAAAAATATATTAGGAGAAAATTATGGTTGGAAAAGTTACAGCAAGAAGTCAAGGACCATTAAGAAAAGGTAGAAAACAAGTTACTACTACTTTTAAAAAAGGTGGAACTACTAAAAAAGCTTCAGGCGGAAAAGTTAAAAGAAAATTAATGGGTGGTGGTCAAGGCTACAATGCTAGACTTGATGAGTCACTAGGAGCTAGACATCCAGGTGCTAGCGGTTCTTTAGCTGGAAGACGTGCTATGAGTAAAGGCATGGAAAAATCTATGGGTAGAGGTGCTTATTCAGGTGCTTCAACTATGGCTAAAAGGGGCGGAAAGATAAAGAAGTAATGCAAGACGTTACAGCGATTTACTCAATCTTAAAAAAGATTAGAAATCGCAGAGAAGAATTGAAAGAGATAATTGCAGCTGGATTACCTAGCTGGGATGAATACAACAAAACCGTAGGTGAGTTTAAAGCTTACGCAATAATGGAACAGGAAGTACAGGACCTGCAGAAAGAGGAAGATAATGACGGAGATACCAGCACGTAGATTTGCGTTAGAAGAAAAAGATTTAGCTGTTGAAGCTGATGAAAATAATAAAGTAGCAGAAGATAAAGAAAATAAATTTCTTAAAAAAATTCAAGAAGATGCTACTTCAAACATAGAACATTTACCCACTGATAAGGTATTAGAACGTTTACCTGATCCAACAGGTTGGCGTATGTTAGTTTTGCCGTATAAAGGACAAGGTAAAACAAAAGGTGGTGTAATATTAACAGATGAAACAATGCAAGAACGTGGCTACACAACAGTCACGGGTTTGGTTCTTAAATTAGGACCAGATTGTTATACAGATGAAACAAGGTTTCCAAAAGGACCATGGTGCAAGAAAGGTGATTGGATTATATTTGGTCGCTATGCTGGATCAAGGTTTGGAATAGATGGTGGTGAAGTGAGAATACTTAATGAAGACGAGATAATTGCTGTGGTAAAAGACCCAGAGGATATCTTGCAATACAAATAAACAGGAGGATAGATGCCTGCAGACGCACAGACGAAAGTAGAGCCACAAGCTGAAGCTGATGCCAAAATGGTGGATTTGCCATCTGATGGACCATCAGTAGATGTGACACTACCAGAAAATAAAGAAAAGATTGTCAATCCTGATTCAGACCCAATACCAACAAGTGATACTGAAATTCAAGTTTCAGAAGAAACTGCTTCGCAAGGAGAAATGGAAGATTATGGTAAAAAGGTTCAATCAAGAATTGATAAATTAACTAAAAAACTAAGAGAATCTGAAAGAAGAGAACAAGCTGCTATTGAGTTTGCTCAGGGTGTACAACAAAAATCCAAAGCATTACAAAATAGAACTAGGACTCTAGACAGCGGATATATAAACGAATTTGCAAGCCGTGTAGAAGCTGAGACTGCTGAAGCTAAAAAAGCTTTAAAAGCAGCTGTTGAACTAGGAGATACAGATGCTCAGGTAGAAGCACAGACAAAATTGTCAAAACTTGCTATAGAATCTGAACGTGTTAAATCAACGCAAGCACAACGTGAAAGATTAAAAAAGGAAATGATGGCACGTGGGGTTAATCCAAATCAACCACAAATGCCTAATCCTCAACAATATCAACCACCAGCACCACCACCTCCGCCGGATCCAAAGGCAGAGTCATGGGCTGATAAGAACAAGTGGTTTGGTGAAGATGAACCTATGACCTTGACATCTTTCTCAATTCATCGTAAACTGATGGAAGAAGGATTTGACCCTTCGTCTGATGACTATTATAATGAGATAGACAAAAGGATGAAGGATACATTCCCTCATAAGTTTGAACAAGGTTCAGAAAAGTTTACGCCGACTCAAACAGTCGCCTCTGCTAATAGAGGTGGTCCTGTCCAGGCGCGCAAAGGTACTGTGAGACTCACACCATCACAAGTAGCCATAGCTAAAAAATTAGGTGTGCCACTAAGCGAATATGCGAAGTACGTGAAGGAGTAGGCATATGATTATGAAAACAAAAACGATTAATAAACTACCATCACGCGAGTCAGAGACTAGGACTAAACAAGAGCGTCCTAAAGTATGGACTCCGCCGTCACAACTAGATGCACCACCTGCACCCCAAGGCTTTAAGCACAGATGGGTAAGGGCCGAAGCAGTAGGACAGATGGATCAAAAAAATGTATCCGCTAGACTACGAGAAGGATGGGAATTTGTCAGAGCTGATGAATATCCAACTAACGAATGGCCTCAAATTGATTCAGGTAAATATGAAGGTGTTATAGCTGTTGGAGGTTTAATGCTAGCAAGGATTCCTAATGAAATCGTTGAACAGCGTAAAAAATATTTTGCTCAAGTAACGCAAGATAAAGACGACGCGATTGCAAATGATCCACTTAAGGAACAACATCCTAGCATGCCAATCTCAAAAGAGAGAAGCTCTCGCGTAACATTTGGTGGCAAGAAACCTAGTTAATAAGTTTCCTAACACATAGTTACACATTTTTAACACACTCGCGGTGAGTGTGTTACAATAATTTTTCAGGAGAAAAATCATGGCAAATTTAAACGCGCCATTTGGTTTAAGACCTGTAGGTAAACTTGGTAGTAACATTAACAACGAAGGTACTTCAAAGTATCAAATTGTTAGTGGTGAGACTGATGTTGTTATGAAAGGCGACTTAGTTAAACTAGAAGCAAGTGGCTACATTACTAAAAGTGGAAACGGCGATGCCGTTGCTGCTATTGGTGTATTCAATGGCTGTTTTTATCAAGATCCTACTACTCAAAAACCAACGTGGTCAAACTATTACCCTGGTAGCATAACTGTTACTCAAGGTACTATCGACGCGTACGTCTATGATGATCCGGATACCCTTTTCGAAATTCAAGCTGATGGTATTATTGCTCAAGACAAAGTAGGCAGAAATGCTGATATTGTTTATGCAGCTGGTAGTACTATTAACGGACAATCTAAAACTGAAATGAACTCTACCGTCTCTGGCGCTGGAGTAGCTGCTCAGTTAAGAATTGTTAGAATTTGTGAAGATCCAGACAACAGCGATATTGCTGCTACAGATGCGAACTGGATAGTTCGTATTAACGAGCATCAGTACTACGCTAATACGGCTGGAGTTTAACCTATAGGAGAAATTGAACAATGGTAATTTCAAGAATGCAATTGGTCAAAGAACTCGAACCAGGTTTAAACGCGCTGTTCGGGTTAGAGTATGACCGATACGAAAATCAAGACAAAGAAATATTCGATTCAGAATCATCTGATCGTGCTTTCGAAGAAGAAGTAATGCTCGGCGGTTTCGCCAATGCAGCTGTAAAGCCGGAAGGCCAAGGTGTGACTTATGAAGACGCACAAGAAACTTACACTGCTAGGTACACTAACGAGACTATTGCTTTAGCTTTTGCACTGACAGAAGAAGCTGTAGAGGATAATCTTTACGACAAACTTAGCACTCGCTATACTAAAGCATTAGCGCGTTCTATGGCTAACACTAAACAAGTTAAAGCTGCAAACATTCTTAACAGAGCGTTTAACAACTCTTATCTTGGTGGTGATAATAAGGAGCTTTGTGCTACTGATCACCCAACTCTTAGTGGAGACCAAAAGAACGAGCTATCAACTGCAGCTGACTTAAACGAAACTTCGCTTGAGCAGATGATAATTGATATTGCTGACATGAAGGATGAAAGAGGATTAAAGATTGCTCTTAGAGGCATGAAAATGATCATTCCAGTAAACCTTCAGTTTATAGCTGAGAGACTAATGAAATCTGCTGGTAGAGTAGGCACTGCTGATAATGATATCAACGCAATCAAATCAATGGGAATGGTTCCACAAGGATATGTGGTTAACAATTTCTTAACTGATACTGATGCGTTCTTCATTAAAACAGATGCTCCTAATGGAATGAAACATTTCACTAGAGCACCTATCAGAACTGCTATGGAAGGCGATTTCGATACTGGAAACGTTAGATACAAAGCCAGAGAAAGATACAGCTTCGGCTGGTCTGACTGGAGAGGTATCTTTGGTTCACCAGGAGCTTAATTAATCTTTAAAGGGGCGAAATTAGTTCGCCCCTTTATCCTAGTAAATAGTTACGTAGACTGGCTAGGCAGACGGTATAGAGACGACGTAACAAATGGCCTATACAGCCAAAGGAGTACAAATGGGTACAACAACTTTTTCGGGTCCGGTAAAAACGGGTTCGGTAATTAGCGGAAACAATTATGGTGGTTACCGCGGTAAAGATTTAAAAGACACACAATGGGTTAAAAATACTGTAAGTATGTATTTTAACGAAATGGCACCAGGTGATGATAATGGTATTTGCACAGCGCAAACACCTGCAGCAGCTGGAACATTAACTATTGATGGAGCATTAGCTGAAACTGTTAACGGTTCTAGTGTTTATGCACCAAGCCAATCTTCTGTTGCAGCAACTAGAAACCAAGCTTGGGCAAGACAAATTGCTGTAAAAAGTTCTGGTAATGATTCTGGAGTAAATTTCACTATCACAGGAACTGATGTTAATGGTAAAGCATTATCTGAAACTATTACAGGTCCAAATGCTGGAACTGTATATACTGCTGCTACTTTAGTAGGCTTATTTAGAAGTGTTACTAAAGTGGAAATTAGTGGTGCAGGAACTGGTAATATTGAAGTAGGAACAGGTGCAGCAACAGGTGGCGTTTTATACGCAAGACCTCTTGGTGTTATTCCTTATCAATCATCTATTGTTGATATGAAACTACACATGGTAGAAGCCTTTAACTCAGGAACTTCAGATATAGTTGAAATTGGTAAATCAGATGATGCTGATTACTTGGCAGACATACCTAATGCAGTAATGCAAACAACTACTAACGTAGCAAGTGGTGAAGTAATTACTACTGATGCTACACAAATTGGTGACTGGAGATCAGTTTCTCAATCTGAAACTGGAGCAGACGGAGTTGCTTACAACTCTGATGTTCAAGTTATCGTACAGTTAACTTCAACAGGAACCTTAGCGACTACTGGAATTGGATATTTCTCAATTGATTATATGCAAGGAAGAAATATGACAGCGGCAGACGCTTGGTAAAATTAATATAACCGTGGGTGGGGAGTAATGGCCCCACCCTTTTACAAGGGGAATTAAAAATGGCACAATACGTAAAAA
>Ga0209992_10003552_pt1 | contig 13012 bp, 16 predicted proteins | sample 2SBtaG_2_FD_182564 | JGI IMG/M metagenome (GOLD analysis project Ga0209992, IMG submission 182564) | Deep subsurface microbial communities from Kolumbo volcano to uncover new lineages of life (NeLLi) - 2SBTROV12_ACTIVE470 metaG (SPAdes)... | ecosystem: Environmental > Aquatic > Marine >... | reverse complement strand
GCATTGCCACCAGCCGCAATCGTCAACCTCGCAGAATTGTTTGTTCTAATTGCGAAGCTGTTGTTGCTGTAGGTGCCAATACCCATATCGGTACCACCACCCTCGAACCATCTGCTATCCACATTGGGACTGTTAAGACGAATACCATGTTGATATCCAGTTGCACCAACCGTAGCTTGATAGACATTTAATTTAGCGTCTGGCCCAGATACTCCGATACCCAGTTGGCCCGCCGCTGTGAGCCGCATCTTTTCTGCTAGTGTTCCACTGTTCCTTGTTAGGATTATAAGCGATCCATCTTCTGAACCAGCCGTACCAGTTGTGCTGTATGAATACATTTGGACAGCATCAAAGTTTGCGCTAGATGCGTTTTTCTGACCCAAAACAATGCCACCAGCAGCGGCATAAGTTGCTGTTGCGTCTCTATAAATTCTAAGTATACGTCCCGCATCGTTAGCGGAGAGTGTTGTGATTCCAGCAGCAAGAGTTCCGCCGAACGTGGCATTTTGGCTCGAATCAATTGTGAGTGCCTCATTGCCGTCTGCACCCAACACGAGTGACGAATTGCCAACCGCCGAAGATGGATCAGCCATGATCGTCATTTTTGTGGCTTCGTTGACCTTGATTTCACCACGATATTGTCCGTCGATATATAATCCTTGAAGTACTCCCATAGACGATGCTGGCGTGCCGGTCGTTTGTACATCCAATTTAAAAGCACCGTACATTGAGGTCGTGCCGCTACCTGCATCTCGGATGGCGGTAAGAGGGCTGAAAGATGTCGAGGTGAACGAGCCTTGACCAGCAGAGAGAGTACCAGCGAACGTAGCAGAACTTCCTGTAAACGTAGCAATAGCTGCGTTAGTTTGATCAATAAAAGATATCGTATTTGATTTAGACTCAAGTGTATCAGCACTGTTTGTTTGGAAACCGACTATACCGGCGGCTCTATTCATAATATATAGTTCGTCACCCGTTCCCCCACCGAAAGTTCCCAAGGCTCCGGTGCTTCCTGTAATTACCTCAAGGCTACCACCAATACTTCCAGTTGCACCACTACCAATTAATACTTTAGCACCGAACGAGGCATTACCGCTGGAATCAATAGTCAAATCCACACCAGTTCCACTAGTTCTAAGACCCATCAAATTTGACGCATGATTGTAATAGATACTACCTACATTCTCATCACCAGAATCTCCAAAAGCTATGTTGGATTGCCCTGCTGTACCGGCAATGAGAGATAACCTAACAGTGTCGCTAGTCGAACTGTTGTTTTGCAATTGAAGAAGAGTTGCTCCACTTTCTGTTTCTGAAGGTAGTGTTCCAGCACCTTCCGTAATTTGAAGTTTTGCGTAACTAGATGTTGCTCCTATACCTACATCACCACCAGTAGCAATAGTAAAGACTTCATCTGAACCGTCAAACCCACTCTTATCCGCATCCGCAATAACGAATTTAGTTGCAGAGGTGTCTACCCCCATAGACCAAGAGGCGTTTGAAGCTACTCCGTCTAAGTTAATTATAGGATCACCACCAGATGTTCCTCCGGTTTGGATAATTAAGCGAGTATCAGAGGCAGATGCGTCAGCTTTATTTTTAAACCGGAAAATAGAATCTGCACCGCTGCGAGTGCTTTCAAAATTAAGACCAACGTCAGCTACATGCGTTACAGTTACATCATTACCTGCACCAAAATAAATCTTTGAGCTATCAGATTTTAAACCTATATCATTAGTAAACTCTGCAAACTGAGAGCCAGCAGCACCGTCTAAAGTAAGTTGTGTGACTCCAGCATCCGACTTTAATATAAGTTTACTACCGGCATTAGTTGTTGATAATATTAAATCATCAATTGATCCATTGTACTGAATAAATGCAACATCGTTATCAGTGCCTTCACCAAAATATATCTGTGCATTTCCACTAGCAGCAGCAAGTATTGACATTCCTGTATTACCACTGCTTTCTAAAACTAATTCATCAGCATCTGTTGAAGCAGTGACTGACCCAGCAGAACCTGTTGTAATATTAGCAGCACTAACAACAGTTAGAGTATTTGCTGTAAATGCAGATACAGATACTAACTCAAAATTAATAGTATTTACTGTTAAATCTGCTATACTGGCACTGACTGCTTGAAGAAAGCTTGTGTTTGTATTTCCTGTTACTGATATATTACTTGTTACATAAAGAGAACCACTTACAGCAACATCACTTGCTGCACTTACAATACCATCTACAATAAAAGTTCCATCTACATTAAGATTACCAACAATACTGGCATTAGAACTTAGAGTTAGTGTCTCTGCTATTAATTCAGTAGCTCTAACAGTAGGAATAGATACACTTGTACTTACTGCTGTTGCACTTACAATCTGACCATAATCATTAACCCCAAAATTAGTAAAAGGTCCATAGGAACCTGAGACATTAGCTATACTAGCAAGAGTAATTGTAGGATTACCTGCAGCACCATTAGCATTAGTAATAGAAACTGGAGTACCAGCAGTTAAAGTTCTTCCATATACATTACCACTATTAACTGCAATAATACCTGTTGCACTGCCAATATCAGCCATATTATTAATAGCTGAAGCATTAACAGTAATAGATTCTCCATTTAATTGAAATGTACCATTAATATTAACACCAGCATTGCTAAGTTCTAAAGCTGTATTTGTTCCTTCCCCATCAGAAACAGTACGCATTGTTGTATCAACGCCACTATTATTATTGCTTACCTGAAGAAGGTCTTTATAAGTATTAGCAATAGTTTTACCTGTTAGTGTAGCCATTATACATTATTCCAATAGTTGTTATAAGTTTCCCAATTATTAGTAGCATTCTGCCACAAAACATTCCTGTCTTCATTAGAAGGAGGACGAGGATTCTTTATATTTTCATCATCTTTTACATTCGGTGTTCTATTTTGAGGATGATTCTTTAGATCAAAAGCGCCATCCCAATCTTCAGGGCATACCAACAAACCATAACTATTAAGCTTTAAGACTCTATGAGGATATTTAAAACCACAAATATCACAAATAGCTACAGCCTTTTTGTTACTTGCCATTATATTATACTCTATTCATCTTCGGTAAGAAATAGGCACTAGCTCTTTCTCTGTCTTCATGCATAGCTCTTTCTAATCTATTCTCATATTCCTGATTAAGAACTTGTATTCTTGCTGGATTAACACCGGGTCTTTTCATTGACATGAAGTAGGCTAGTCCTGCAGTAAGACAAGGAATAAACCTACGAGAGATATCTGCCGTTTGACCTGCAGACTTATTTACATCTTCAGTATATTTTATGTGTTCTAGTTTTAGTAAGTCTGTTGTATTCTCTGGGACAGGCCAAAGGAAAACAGTTACGTTATCTCTTCCTCTTCTGATAGCGTACTGAGAAGGTCTGCCCTTCTGTCCCTTTCGGGGTATCTTTAGATACTCTTCCATAGTAATACGTTCTATTTGTAGGTCTGTGTTATCTCTGCCTAGAACAGCTTCAGTAACATCAATAGTACTATCAGGAAGAGAATAGGCAGTAACACTAGTAGAGACAGATACAGTTGTTGTATCAGCAGTCCAAAGAAGAATACCTCTATTCTGCCAATCTTGTAGAAGAAGATTAATAGAACGCCTAGCAGACTTAGGCTCATGTCCTAGAGTCTGTTCGCCCCCTATCATTTCCATTGCTTCTTCTATAACTTCATCAATATCTAAAGAGAAGTCATATGTACCACTAGTTGCCATATTGGTTATCCTTGTTTAGTATTCTATAATCTTACCCGGCTCAAAGTCTACTACTACATTCTCTTCTGGTCCTTCAATAGATGGACCTTTTCTTGCAGCACCAAAACCTTGTCCTGTAGGACGGGCAACCATATTCCTTAAATCTTTTTTGTAGGCGTCTTTACCCTTCTTATCATAAGAGTATTTCTTTCCTTTGAGTGTAGGCATTATGCTCTCCTTTTTCTACCTTTAGCAGATAAAGCTGCGAATTTCTCTTTACCGTACTTCTTTCTTCCTATGCTTGCAGCTATAGCGTCTGCAGCTTCTTTAGATTTATTTGATGATTTCTGTATAGATTTAGAAACATCCTTAAATCTTTTACCTGAACCTAACTTAGCTTTCTTTTTCTTAGATGGAGGCTTAGTAACTTGCTTACTTACTGATGATCTGGATACAGCCACTTAACACCTCCATCTTTTTCTTGCTTGACGTAATCTTGAATTAGGATTCTTTGCAGCTTTAGGAAACTTTTTCATTTGTCCTTTCGATCTAGCGCAAAATGATGCACGCCTCTTTGCTGCCTTGCTACCCTTCTTAACATTCTTTTTTGTCACAGCAGTTTTAAGTTTACTACCGGGATTATCTCTTTTATATTTAGCTACTCCTTTAGCTGTCATACCGGCACCTTTTTTAGTTGGTCGCTTATGACCACCTTTAATGGTATGACCCTTCATAGTCCCTTTACGTTTTGGTTTTGTAGTAGCCATAATATTTTAAATCTTTCCACCCTTCTTGTAACCCTTAATAATTTTATTCTTTCCTACAATTCCACCACCTCTTTGAGTTTTTAAAGAACCTAGCTTTTTAGCTAATCCTATAACCCGCTCCTTTTCATTTTGAGCCTTTTTCTTTTTATGATAGTTTCTAGCTTCTATACTTTGTTCAACTATATCTCTTGTTTGTGAATCTGTATATGCTTGCGCCGAAAAAGGAAGACGAGATAGCCTTTTACTTTCAGGAAGCTGATAATATTTTCCTTCATTTGGATCTCTTTCAGGGTAAGCTACCCACTTTCGTAAATTTGGATTAGTATGTTGTGGGCCTTTTTTAATTGTTTGTTTTTTTAAATCCAATAAAGATTTTAAACTTTGAGGTATTTTTTGTCCTGTTGCAGCTTTTGCTGCTTCAACATCAAATTCTGTTTCCATACCTGCAGCAGCAGCCATCTTTGCACGTTTACTTGTTCCTCTTGGAGAACCGGGAATAAGTCTTTTAGGACTTTCTCTTTTCTTTCGTTTTTTATTTTTATTAGGCATTAATCTTACCCCGCTTTTTAGCAGCACTACCAAACTTACCATAAGATTCGTCAGCACTTGCTTTTAGCTGTTTAGATGTTCTCTTCTTCTTTACTCGCATCGCAATGGATTCATCCTTACGATCCTTATAACCTTGCTTCTTAGCAACCTTCTTTTTCTTTTTCTTCTGCTTGGAACCTTCTAGCCATACCAGATAGGAGGGTGATCCTACAGCATACATATCTTGTTGACCTTTGGTTGACATAACTTTACTCCTTTTTATCTAAAGAAATCTATATTAGAATCCACGCAATGCTGCGCCTTGTCCTCTACCACCAAAACCTTTACGTTTTCTAGTAGAAGAAGTTTTTCTTTTAGGTTTAGATGCTGTCTTCTTTTTAAGTTTTTTAACTTGACCTCCAGTATAACCTCCACTAACATCTCTCATTTCTGGAGGAAGCTCATCTCCGTGTTCATCAACTCTAGGAACCATATACTTTAGACCTAAAGCTTTGGAAGCTTTCTTAATTTCTCTCCAGTGTGGGTCTTCTTTTTTCTTGTCGTATAAACCTTCATACGAGTCCCTTTCTTCAGAAAAATCATCTGTATCTATTCCTGCCGGAACTGAACTTGGTTTTCTACTAGCCACAAGATCAGTATCAAATACTTCATCCTCTGCTCTTTTCTTAGGAGGTTTTGGTGAACCTAGATTAGCCGCAGTAGTTACAGCAAGAGCAGTAGGTAAAATTTTTCCTATCTTATTTTTAGGTTTAGGTTTAGGTTTAGGTGTAGGTTTAGGTTTAGGTGTAGGTTTAGCTACGGGTGTAGGTTTAGGTGTAGGTTTAGGTTTAGGTGTAGGTTTAGGTTTAGGTGTAGGTTTAGGTGTTCTATCAATTAGTTTACGAGGAGTTTTTGGTCCTGCCGCCAATCTCCAAGCATCACCTAGTCGTTGCTCTTCTGGTTTTTTCCTGACTACTATTCCTCTTTTAGGTTTAGGTTTAGGTTTAGGTGTAGGTTTAGGTGTTCTATCAATTAGTTTACGAGGAGTTTTTGGTCCTGCCGCCAATCTCCAAGCATCACCTAGTCGTTGCTCTTCTGGTTTTTGCCTGACTACCATTTTTCTTTTAGGTTTAGGTTTAGCTACAGGTTTAGGTTTAGCTACAGGTTTAGGTTTAGGTGTAGGTTTAGGTTTAGCTACAGGTTTAGGTGTAGGTTTAGGTGTTCTATCAATTAGTTTACGAGGAGTTTTTGGTCCTGCCGCCAATCTCCAAGCATCACCTAGTCGTTGCTCTTCTGGTTTTTTCCTGACTACCATTTTTCTTTTAGGTTTAGGTTTAGCTACAGGTTTAGGTTTAGCTACAGGTTTAGGTTTAGGTGTAGGTTTAGGTTTAGCTACAGGTTTAGGTTTAGCTACGGGTGTAGATTTAGGTTTAGCTACAGGTTTAGGTTTAGGTGTAAGTTTAGGTTTAGGTTTAGCTACGGGTGTAGATTTAGCTACGGATGTAGATTTAGGTTTAGGTGTTTTTCCTGTAAGATTTCGAGCCATAGCTTTAGGACTAAGAACAGTTTTTGCAACATTTTTTGCCTTCTGTATTGCTCTAGGACTAAGAGATATCCTCCGAGCCTCTGCAGCCTTCTTAGCAGCCTCTGCAGTTTTATATACCTTACTTCCTACCTGCCATCCCTTTTTCCCAAGAAATGTAATACCTTGAATTGCTTTACCTACAGGAATAGCTTGTATTGCAGCAACTGTAAGAGCAGTACCTAAATGCTTTTTAGCTTTCTCACTTGGAGGAACAGCTGTATCTCCAGAACGCTGTTCTGTTTTTCCTTCAGTTCTTGCCATTTTAGCAGCAGCTTGCTGTCCTGCGAGATTTCCTTGGGTTTCTTTAAGATTTTTTCTTTTAAGCGCAGCAGCTTCTTTTTTAGCCTTTTTCTCTGCTTTTGATTTAGCTAGTATTTCATTTCTTTTCCTTATCATATCTCGCTGCCTCTTGTTAGCAGCCTCGCGACGTTTTTTAATTTCTGACATATCCATGAAATACCTCCTTATTTTAATTTGTATTAGCTATGAGATTATCATCAGCACCCGCAGGACTAGCAGGAGTTTCCATGTCATCTCTTCTTGTACGTCTAGCTTGATTTCGTTGAAGTTCTAGGACTTGATTATATTTCTGTTCGTAAAGAGTTGCCCCCGGAAAATCTTTCTGGAATAGCATAGCCTCTACCATAGACGCAAAAAACAAAAGGTCATAGGCGAGATCACTAAAATAATTTGTTGGGTCTGCTGATGTAAGAGTAGTCGGTCTGGATACATGCACAACCTCACCATCAAAAGCAGATGATGGAGTGGGTGCAATTAAAACCGTACTATTATTTCGAGGAGCATAATATTTAGGTTCACCTGTAGATGCAATCACAGGCCAATAGTCATTAATAAATTCATCTGTTCTTTGAAGCAGATTAATTCTGGTTCCATTAGCAGTGATATTAATATTTTTTACTATTCTAGTTCCTGTGGGGAGAGTTACTATTCTACTTCCTACAGCAACAGAGGTATAGGATACTAAGCCATAGTCATCTAAATCTTTTGTTAGACGTTCCTCTGCCCTGTTAACCATCTTAGGAATGTAATCAAGAAACTCTGTTCCTTCATTCTCACAGGCTTCCTTAATATCATTTACTAGAAAAGTATAATCAGCCATAGAAAACTGCTACCGTAGACGCGGATGTAGGTGCAGATACTTTGACTGTACTATCCATCCTTATACCTAAATCAGGTAAATAAAGTTCATTGACATCGTTGGCAGTTGTGTTTACAAACTTGATGTTGTTTCCTTTCATATCACCTCTGTCAGTTGTAGATGTTCCTGTAATCAGGAAAGTACCTACACCAGAAGCATTGATACTTCTAATTCGTGTATTTGCTACAGTCACACTAGAAGCTACATCAAGAACAGCACCACTACCAGTTACAAAACCTTGTCGAATAGTCGTAGCCATTTATATCATCCTTCTTTCTTTATATATAGAATGTGATGTGGGATTATGTCTTTACATTATAACGTATATCTAAAAAATATAAAAGGAGAAGGGTAAGAAATATTCTTATTTACATTTCCTACCCTAACTCCCTTCATATCAGGTTAAGACTTACGAAGAACCACTGGCTCCGTAGAATCCACGCCAATCAGACCAACCAAAGCTGTAGCGTTCCCGCGACTTAAAGCGAAGGTTACCAGTATCAAAGTCTGGTTCCATCTTCGTTTGAAGCGGAGCGCGAACAAACATCTTTGCGCCGTTCGGGCAATCAGTCTTAATGAACCAAGCATTCGTATCAGTGAAGCGATGGTTTACAAAGAAACCACCGGGAACTAGACCCTGATTACGAATTGCATTGATATCGTTGACACTCGTTGCACCATTAGCAGCAGTCGTCGGATTGACTCCAATAGTCGTTGACATTGTGCTGTTAAGAATCTGATCAGCCGTAAAGGCAAGATCAGGAGGCACATGGATTGATTCAGCCTTAATACCAATAAGAATGCCACGATCATCTTTTGCTTTCGCAATAGTGATCAAAGCAGACTCAAGCGAGGCTTCAGAAAGATCGGTCGCATCAAGATCATTGTCTTGAGTACCACCATCAACGACAGGATGGGCATCACTGAAAAGTGCTACACCATCACCACCAAGATAAGAAGAGCTAAAGCCGTTGTTGAATACATCGGCACCCTTTACTTGCTTGGTGTTAGCCATCGCACGGGCAAGACCTTTCGCCCGAAGTTTGGCAAACGTATCGTAGAGGTTATCTTCCATAGCCTCTTCGGTAACTGAAAAGGCCAAACTGATCGTTTCAGCCGTATAACGTGCAGTGTAACTTTCCTGCGCGTCATCATACTGAACCGCAGCACCCTCACCCTTAACAGGTGCAGTACCGAATCCAGTAAATAGTACTTCTTCCTCAAAAGCACGGTCACTGTTCTCGACATCAAAAAGTGCTTCATGTTCATTCGACACTTCATTGTACTCAAGACCAAAGACCGCATTTAGACCGGGAAGAAGTTCTTTCGCAATACTAGCGCGATTAATAGCCATTATTAATTACTCCTTTCCCATTTAGTTAACTGACGGACCAGCAGAGATATAAGCATCTATATGCTTAACAAGGCGCACTTCCAATTTTGGGAAGGCACGTTCTGCCGCTACGTCAATGTCGTTACCCGGCTCATCAAGTACTGCAACTGCACGAAGCATTGCATGACCCGGTGTACGAGTACCAGCTTCAAGTCCAAAACCAGACTTACCAGTAACCGTCGAACCAGCACCAAGAGTAACATCAAAGTTTTGAGAATTAATATCACCAGCCGAAACAGATGCATCAGCCTGAACAATAAACGTAGCTTGTGGGTTATCCACAATCATCGCTTTTGCATCGGTTACTGATGTACCAGAGGGCCAGTAAGCGGACCACTTAGGTTCGCCATTAGCAACATACTTACAGCCCATGAAAACACCGACCGCTTTCTGCGTGAGACTTAAAAGAACTTCTACATTCCCCGCGTTATTAACAACAATATCTCCAGTAAAGATATTCTGAGCATAACCGCTTTCAATAGGATACTCATTCGTACCAGTACTGTTCGCAGCAGAACCGCGAATGCGGGAAGGAGAAAGTCCGTTAAGTGCTTTTGTAGTAGTCATAACACTTGTTCCTTTCCTGTAATTAAATACATTGACAAATAGGAAAGACTAATCTTGGAAAGATGCTGCCCTTCCTCTTGTTACATTACTTCTGCTAGAATTAGAGATTGGCATACGAGAATCCGAGCCTCTCATTAACTGAGAGTTTACTGCGTCTACTGCTTCTCTACTTCTATTCTCATAAAATTCTTGACGCGATTCAGCTAGATCGGTAGGCATCTTTGCCAACGCTAAGTCTCCACGACAGACTGCACCTGAATAACGTCCTTCCTCTCTCACGACAGAGGATTGAATCATCTCTGGAACTTCTGATTGATTGACCAATTCCCATCCTTCCGCCATGCGCTTACCCATGTTCTGAATATCTTCATTACCTTTCAGGGTAATACGCAACCAACGCAAAGACATGCCCTCAGATTTAAAGCGTTGTCTTACTGTGTCAGGAATGTTCAACCAATTTGGTTCCTCAAAAACTCTTTTGAGAGTCTTCTCTCTTGTAGCTTCTTCCCGTGATACTGTTTTATTATTTCGTGTCATTGTATATAATCTCCTTCCACGCTAATTGTAAACACTGGTATATTCGCCTTCAGCCTGTTCGACCTTCAGCTTTTCGGCAGCGTATTTTTCAAGTGGGATTCCCCATTTATTAGCAAGTCTAACATCTTCTTGAGTAAGTTTAATCTTATTCCTGCTATTAGATGAAGTCTTAGGTGTGCGTGATGCACCAGCTACCACTTGAGCAGAATTTGTTGTCGTATCCTGCAACCGGGGAGTTTCTTCTGTTGTTTCTACTTCAAATCTATTAGGATATTTACTATATAACCTATTATCTATTTCTTCGTAGAAATCATCATCCGTAGGATCATATCCTTCGTTCTTTAATTCTTGATCAATAGTCAAAGCTGCAGCAGTTAGAATTTGATCTTCTCCAAACCAACCGTTTCTTCCTGCCCATTCAACAGCTTTAGGATCGTACTCAGGTGTTCCAGTACTAGCTTCCTGCGCTTGTTGGTGTTGCTCTTGACTTTGTTCAACTGATTTATTATATTCTTCCCATGCTTGTTTTCGTTGTTCTACCTGAGACATTTCAGCATAAGTCTTACTTAAATTCTCTTGAGCTTGGAGCATTCCATCTGTATCCCCAGACTCAGCCGCTTGCTTATAAAGTTGTCTTGCCGTCTCAATCGTAGCTTCAAGTTGATTTTCTTGAGAACTAATATTATGTTTCAAACTTGAAGATAACTGTAAATCTTTTTGTACTGAACTATTTTTAAGAGCGTCTAACTCTCCTCGTAGTTTCTGTAATTCTTCATCTCTTTCTTTACGCTGTCTGATTAACTGTTTAATTCTTTTTTCTGCACCCTTAGTCTTGATGCCTTCAAGTTCTTTAGGTTGTTCTTCTTCTTCTTCTTCTTGAGCCTGTGTCTCTTGAATGACCTCTGGTTGTACAGGGTCTTCTATTTCTATATCTTGTGTATCAACCTCTACAGCTTGTACTGTCTCTTCCTGTTGAGGTTGTTCAACTTCAATCTCAATTTGTTCTTGTTCTTCATTTCCTGCTGGACTTAGATCAACTGAAGCCCAATCATCATCTTGTGCTACGTCACTCATTTTGTACCTTCCTTCTTGTTCCCGTTAATAGCGAACTTAACGAATTGGTTTATTTTTAAACCCGCCCTGTAGTAATAATTTATTATAATACTATACTATGTATTATTATACAAATATTAATTTGATAGGTGATATGTAGGATCAAGCAACGAAGGTTGCTCGACCTTCATAATTACTTGATCATCAAAGATTAAAAGAAGTTTCAATCCTTTGTATACAAACTTCTGTCCTGTATATTTAGCATAACAAACATAATCACCTGTGCTACACCACGGACCCAAAGGAAACTTTTCCTTGTCTTTGTAGGCTAGATCACCTTGTTTAATAACTTTACCTACTGTAGTTAAATAAGCTACGTCATCCTTGACTCTATCTGGTAGGATGATCCCACCCTTTGTTTCTTTTTTAATTGATACTGGTTGAATCAAAAGATGGTAGCCCGGTAAGTCAGGTAAACTATTCAAATCAATTTTTGTATCTTCATCAGTAATCCAATCTGAATTATTAATGGATTTATCCATTCTTACTGCTTGCATATTATTATTATTCTCCTTCCGTTTCTTCGTATATTCTATGCTTCACAATATGTCTCAAACATTCTTTGGCCCATTCTATTCCTTCTATGACACCAACAGAATGCTGGTATTCATCATAGTTGGAAGCGTTGCCATATGCAAGAGAATTTTTTGTATCTCTTAGTTTTTCTTCGTACTTTAAATTTAGTTCATCCCAAAAATTCATTTTTATTATTCTCTTCTTGTCTCCTCTCCAATAAATTTAGTTAACATATCTGCAGCTTTAAGAGTTTTATCTCTGTCAATATTAGACTCTGTTTTAGCAAGATCAATAAGAGCATCCAAAGCTGCAATAGCTTTCTTGGCATTTCTGTCAAGCTCCTTCTCTTCCTTCTTCGTAGATATATTAACACCTTCTTTGAACATATCCAACTGTATTTCCATCTCTTTGAGATCAAGCTCTCTGTTTTTATTTGCTGCAGTGGCAGCTTCTTTAGCCATCTGGGTCTGAACTTTCTGTCCTTCGATACCCAACCGCTGCTGTTCAATCTGAACCATCTGTGCTTCAGGTGATCCAGCTTGCTGTTGTGCAGCCATAGCTTGATTAGCAGCCATAACTTGTTGTGCAGCTTGAGCCATAACTTCTTCCATAACTCTTGGGTCTTGAGGATTAATACCTGCCTCTGCTGCTTCTTGACCATACTGTTGCATAAGTTCTTGTGCTACACCATTAACCTGTTCTTGATATTGCATAACCATATGCTCTTGAATGTTAGCTTGAAGAACAGGAGCAATTCTTTGCATCATTGGATTACCACCATTCATTGGGTCTTGTAAGTACATAGTCTTTACTTGAATGTGTGCAGGATGGTTCTGTCCAATAAAAGCTTTAATTGGCATTCCTTTAACTGCAGCTTGAATATCACTTACAGGATCAAGTGGAATAGGTTCTGGTTTCTCTGGTAGAATCTTATCCAAGTTAGGGATGTTAGCTGCAGAAAGAATAGTCTTATTAAGTTCTTCTACATTGAACATACCCGGTGGTGCTGACTGAGAAAGCTGTAGAGCCAACTGAGCCATCATCATCCTGTGTGCAGATGAAGGTATGTTTGGATCAGATACAGGAATGATATCAATTCTACCATCAAAATCA
>Ga0209992_10003551_pt1 | contig 13015 bp, 12 predicted proteins | sample 2SBtaG_2_FD_182564 | JGI IMG/M metagenome (GOLD analysis project Ga0209992, IMG submission 182564) | Deep subsurface microbial communities from Kolumbo volcano to uncover new lineages of life (NeLLi) - 2SBTROV12_ACTIVE470 metaG (SPAdes)... | ecosystem: Environmental > Aquatic > Marine >... | reverse complement strand
ATAAATCGATGGTTTATCATGGATAGCACTGTTTACATGAATACTGGCATGTCATTTACCACCCCTTCTGCCGATGAGATCAGTCGCCTGTTTCGCGAGATACACAGTATCGCGATCGTCGGCTTGTCTCCTAATGCTGCTCGACCCAGCTTTCAGGTTGCGAAAAGGTTGCAGAGCCTAGGGTATCGCATCATTCCGGTACGGCCGATGATAGAAAATGTGTTGGGCGAGCAAGCTTACCCTGACTTAGAAAGCCTGCCTGAGCTACCCGATATAGTGGATGTTTTCCGCGCATCGGAGTTTGTGCCGGACATTGTGGAAAGTTGTATCAAGCTGGGTATCAAAAGGCTCTGGCTACAGGATGGTGTCATCCACGAAGAGGCTGCACTGCGTGCTCATGATGCGGGTATCATAGTCGTGATGAATCGTTGCATGTGGCGCGATGCACACAGTCTAGGAGTACATGCGACATGAAAAACCGCTGCGTCTGGCCGGGTGATGACCCCTTGTATTGTGCTTACCACGATAATGAATGGGGCGTTCCGGTACACGATGACCAAAAACTATTCGAGTTTCTGATTCTGGAAGGCGCACAAGCGGGTTTAAGCTGGATTACCATATTGCGCAAACGCGAGAATTATCGTGCGGCATTCGATGGGTTCGATGTGAACTGTGTTGCCCGTTATGATACGGATAAAATAGAATCCTTATTGCAGGACGCTGGCATTGTGCGCAATCGTCTAAAGGTGAGGGCGGCAGTCAATAATGCGCAAAAATTTGTAGCTGTACAGGAAGAATTCGGCAGTTTTGATGCTTTCATCTGGCGTTTTGTTGATGGCAGACCCAAACAGAATAAATGGCGTAACATGGGCGAAATACCCGCGACCACGCCTGAGTCGGATGCGATGAGCAAGGAGTTGAAACGTCGCGGCTTCAAGTTTGTAGGCTCAACAATTTGCTATGCCCATATGCAGGCAACCGGCATGGTGAATGACCACACGGTGGATTGCTTTAGATATAAAGAGTTATCGAAATGATTTTGCACTTCACAAAAATGCACGGTGCAGGCAACGACTTTGTCGTGCTGGATGGTACGCGCCAGCCGATCGAACTGACACCCGAGCAATTGCGCCTGATAGCTGATCGACATTTCGGTGTTGGCTGCGACCAAATATTACTGGTCGAAAAGGCTGAAAGCAAAGAGGCAGATTTTCGGTACAGAATCTTCAATGCAGATGGTGGAGAAGTTGAACAGTGCGGCAATGGCGCGCGCTGCTTCTTGCGTTTTGTGCATGATCGCAAGCTGACCAAAAAGCGCGAGATCGTAGTGGAAACGCTCAGCGGCTTGATTAGCCCTCGTTTGGAACAGGATGGGCGAATCACCGTGAATATGGGCACGCCGATCTTTGAACCTGAACTCATCCCGTTTACCGGAGGAACTGGTTCTATCAGCGAACCTCTTGAAGTCGAAGGAGAAACACTGGCCATTAGTGCACTTTCTATGGGCAACCCTCATGCTGTACAGATTGTTGAATCAATTGAGGACGCACCGGTTAAAACGTTAGGTGCTTTGATCGAACAGCATCAACGCTTTCCTAAACATGTGAATGCTGGTTTCATGCAGGTGATCGACGTTCACAATTTACGAGTACGCGTATATGAGCGTGGCACAGGAGAAACGCTATCCTGTGGCACCGGCGCTTGTGCCGCAGCAGTCGCTGGCATCCGACTCAATCTGTTAGAAAGTCCAGTTAATGTTGCGACACGCGGCGGTGTTTTATCGATCTCATGGGATGGTAATGACACAGACGTACAGATGACCGGGCCAGCTATCACGGTATTTTCAGGCGAAATAACAATATAGGAAAAGATTTGATGAAACCAGATGCTATCGCACAATATTTGCAGGACAACCCGGACTTTTTTGAAGCACATCTGGAGACGCTCTCTCAAATCAATATACCGCACCCGCATGGTGGACGGACAATCTCTCTAAGTGAGAGGCAGCTACTTGCCTTACGCGAAAAGAACAAGACCCTTGAAACAGCCTTGCAAGAAATGATCGCAACCGCTCAAGATAACGACGCACTGCAAGGCAAGGTGCATGAATTCATCGTTGCGCTTTTTGCCGCCCGCGATCTGGATACCTTAAGTGAGATGGTTCCGCATTTACTGCGCGATATTTTTGATGTGCCGCATACTGCGCTGTCTCTCTGGCAGACAACTCCGCCCAGTGCTGAGCTATTGTCCTTCGCAGACGAACATGATCTCCCGGTGTGCGTACATCAGGCAGCGCATGACACTGCCAGTTGGTTCGGTGAGCAGGCTGACCAATTACATTCCTTTGCTTATCTTCCATTACATGCCGGAAGTGAAACCATAGGCATGCTGGTGCTCGCAAGTGAAGACAAGCAGCGTTTCTATCCCGGCATGGGCACGATATTCCTGCAACGCATTGCTGAAACGGTAGGTAGTGCGCTTCATCCTCTACTGGATCATTAGCCTGTAACATGCCCGTTGCAGATGCCTCCAATCAGCGTTTTCTGCAAGGCTATCTGGCATGGCTGAATCATGAGAAGCATTATTCAAAGCTGACTGCTGAAAACTATGCGCGTGATTTGCGCCATCTTTTCGAATTGGCGGCAGACACTCCGCTGCAGGAAATCAAATCACACCACATTCGCCGCTTCATCGCGCAGCTCCATAGCAAAGGTCTGGGTGGCAGTTCGCTGGCTCGCATGCTCTCTGCATGGCGCGGATTCTTCACCTATCTGATGCGTGACCACGGCCTTGCGGACAATCCATGTGCAGGATTACGCGCACCAAAATCACCAAAAGTATTACCTCAAGCACTATCACCGGATGAGGCCACACAATTGGTCAACTTGCCCGGTGATGCACCTGAAACGTTGCGCGACAGGGCGATGCTTGAGTTACTCTACTCTTCCGGTCTTCGGCTGGCAGAATTGGTCGACCTTGATCTTGAACCTGCACAACGCGACATGAAAGCCGAAGAGGTACGTGTCACTGGCAAGGGGAGCAAGACACGCATCGTGCCGCTTGGCACCTATGCAATAATCGCATTGAAAGCATGGCTGGCAGTGCGCGACCAGATTGCCAAACTGGGTGAAGCAGCATTGTTCGTGGGTGTACGCGGCAATAGGATAAGCACAAGAACGGTACAGCTACGCATGAAGCAATGGGGAATCAAACAAGGTATTGCCAGTAACGTACATCCGCATCTGTTGCGGCATTCATTCGCCACGCATGTCTTGCAATCTTCGGGAGACTTGCGTGCAGTCCAGGAAATGTTGGGGCATGCCAGTATTTCTACTACACAGGTATATACCCATTTGGACTTTCAATATCTCAGCAAGACATATGATGCAGCTCACCCTCGAGCAAAGAAAAAGTCTAGCCGTTGAATATTAAAAGCAGCTCTTACTGAACCTACTTTAAGGCAAATTCAGCATGGGTTTAATCCCAAGCTTTCCCTCCAGATTTTCTGCACTACTTCTTGCATCAACTTGATTGTCATACGGACCGATATGAACACGCGTCATATTCTCTTTGCGGGACAGCTTCAGCCCTTTATCTGTTTCTCCGAGCTGTTCACGTATCTTTTCCATAAATATTTCAGCATTTTCTTTTGATTCAAATGCGCCGAGTTGAAGATAAACCCCATTATCAATATTACGCTGAGTGGACGTCTGAGCAGTCGACACACTGTCTGGTGCAGTTGCCGGAATGCTGGCTTCAAGAGGGCGACTCACGATGCCGGGCTTAGCAATGCTGCTTATTTTTGCTGGGGGCATAATGCTTTCGACTTCCACTTCACCGCTACCGGCCCCTACGATACCCAGCTTGTGTGCAGCAACATATGACAAGTCGATCAGCCTGTTATGCAAAAATGGCCCTCTGTCATTCACACGCACAATGACAGATTTATTATTGGAAACATTCGTTACTTTTGCGTAACTGGGTAACGGCAGTGTCGGATGTGCGGCAGTCATAGCATACATGTCATACACCTCTCCGCTGGAAGTACGCTGTCCGTGGAATTTTTTTCCGTACCAGGATGCGACACCTCGTTTTTTGTAGTCTCCTATGCTGGTCAGCGGCGTGTATTGTTTACCCAATGCAACATAAGGACGATTGGCGTAGCGATGTAGCGGTTCATTACGGGGTACTGCATTTGGTATCGAATCAAGATTATTAGGCGTATCACCCGGACCGTCTCCCGCTAGATAACCACCGCCAGAAGGCAAAGCTGTTTGTTGTGTTGTACCACAAGCGGAAAGCAGCAATGCTGCCAGCGTCAATACCAAAGCTTGCTTATTCATTCGATCTCCCAAATACAGTTATTCATGAATAACTGCCATCATGTTTTAACCAATTTCTTGTGTGTTTCTATACTCATCAGCATACCAAAACCCAACAACAGGGTCAGCATGGATGTACCTCCATAACTTATTAGGGGTAAGGGCACACCAACTACTGGCAGAATACCACTGACCATTCCCATATTCACGAAAGTATAAGTGGCAAAAGTCAGAGTGATTGAGCCAGCCATCAGACGGGTAAAGTATGTTGAAGCATTTCCGGTAATGATGAATCCGCGTATCACTACAAACGCGTAAAGTGACAATAGAATCAAATTCCCCATAAAACCAAACTCTTCAGAATAAACCGCAAATATAAAGTCTGTTGTGCGTTCCGGTAAAAAATCAAGGTGTGTCTGTGTACCGTTCAGATACCCTTTGCCCAACAGGCCACCAGATCCGACCGCAATACTCGCCTGTATGGTGTGATATCCATTACCTAGGGCATCCTTTGATGGATCAAACAACATCATGATGCGATCTTTCTGATAGTCATGTAAAAACGACCAAAGTATCGGTGCGCTCGCCAATCCTGTGACGAACAAACTACCGATCACACGCCAGCTCAGTCCGGCAAGAAACAATACATAAAATCCGCTCGCGGAGATTAACAATGAAGTACCAAGATCGGGCTGACGCAAGATCAATCCGACCGGCACAAGCAAAAGTAAGGTCGCGATGAAATAATTTTTCAGCGTCAACGTGGCTTCGTTTTTATCGAAATACCATGCCATCATCAACGGCACACCGATTTTCATCAATTCAGACGGCTGCAACGTTATCACACCAAGATTCAACCAGCGCCTTGCACCGTGACTAATCTCACCAAACATCGCAACTGCAATCAGTAGCACCAGACCCAGTATGTAGACAGGTACCGCAGTGCGCTTCAGATAATGCAGCGGTAGATTGGCAACCAGCCACATGCCGATTAGTGCCACAACGATATTCAGAAGCTGCTTAATGGGCTGACCCCAACTCGCATTGTCCGCGCTATAGAGAACTATCAAACTAGTAACGAGCATCAGCCCAATACCCAATAACAATAGGCTATCCACATGCGCAATCAAACGTTGAGCAATCAATCGCTTAATCATGCTGCACCCCCGCCTTGGCTATTCTATTGCGCAAAGGCTTTGGCACCTTGCCAAGCAGGTGGTAGTCCATCACTTTGCGTGCGATTGGTGCAGCAGTTGATCCACCGTGCCCACCATTTTCGACCAATACTGCCAGTGCGATCTTGGGTTTATCCGCAGGAGCAAAAGCAATGAACCAAGCATGATCTCGATGTCTCTCGTCGATTTTTTCTTCATCATATACCTCACCTTGCTTCATAGAGATCACTTGAGCAGTACCTGTTTTTCCCGCAATCTTATACGGCGCACCAAGTGATGCATAAACTGCAGTTCCACCAGGCTGTGTGACTCCAATCATGGCACGCTTGACCAGATCAAGATGGTCAGAATCAATATCCAAATCATATAACGGTTCTTTGGCAATTACCCTGCTTTCACCCACACGCGAACTACGCACTTCTTTTACCAGATGCGGTTTATACGCGACACCGTTATTCGCCAAAGTTGCGGTAGCCATCGCCATTTGCGTAGGTGTTACCAAAGTGTAACCTTGCCCGATACCTACTGACACCGTATCGCCCGGATACCATATCTCGTTGTATCGCCTTTTCTTCCATGCTTTCGAGGGCTGTAAACCAGACGTCTCTCCCTCAAGATCGATGCCGGTTTTTTTACCAAAACCGAAACCTGACATATAACTGAATATATTATCTATCCCCATGTCAGTCGCCAATCCGTAAAAATATGTGTCACATGACACCACGATTGACTTGAACAAATTCACACTCCCGTGCCCCCCAGCCTTCCAATCACGGTATTGTCGGCTGCTACCGGGTAGGTAGTAGACTCCAGGATCACTGATGGAATATTCAGGTGTACGTATGCCATATTTCAGACCCGCAAGTGCCATGTAAGGTTTGACAGTAGATCCCGGTGGATATTGTCCGCGAAGTGCACGATTATTCAATGGCACATCGGGAGAATTATTGAGTTCATTCCAGCTCTGTGTATCAATTCCATCTATAAAAGGATTCGGGTCATATCCGGGCTTGCTTACAAAAGCCAGCACCTCACCGTTATTCGGATCAATAGCGACCAACGCACCACGATGACTCCCAAAAGAATGCTCTGCAATCTCCTGCAATATCGAATCAATGCTGAGTATCAGTGTATTACCTGAAATCGGAGAAGCTGTAGACACGATCCGCACTGCGCGACTGCCTGCATCCACCTCTACCTGCTCTATCCCTGTCGTGCCGTGCAGGTCTTTTTCGTAGCTTTGCTCCAAGCCTGTTTTGCCGATGTAATCCGAGCCGCGGTAATTAGAAATAAGCTCGCTATCTTCCAATTTTTTTGCGTCGGCTTGATTGATACGTCCAATATATCCGAGTAGATGCGACATCTTGTCACCAAAAGGATAATCGCGGAAAAGGCGTGCCTTGATCTCTACCCCAGGGAAGCGATACTGCTGGGCTGCAAATTTCGCGACTTCTTCATCACTTAATCGATTTCGTATCATCAACGTTTCAAAATTTCGACTTTCAGTTAGTTGCTTCTTAAAACGTCTACGATCTTTAGGCGTAATAGTGATGAGTCGGGAAAGTTCGTCGATAGTCGCATTAATATTCGAGGTCTTGTTCTGGTTGATCTCAAGCGTATATCCCGAATAGTTTCGAGCAAGCTCTACCCCGTTACGATCCAGTATCAATCCTCGATTCGGAACGATAGGGACGACTGCAATGCGATTGCTTTCCGCCAGTGTCTGATAGTGACCGTGCCCTAAAACCTGCAAATAGAAAAGTCGTGTCAGCAAGATCGCCAGCAGCACGATCACAAAGCCGATGCTGACCACTAAGCGTAGCTGAAAGTGGAATATTTCCCGTTGATGATTTTTATATTCGAGCAGCTTTTTCATTCACGATGCGTGCTATATCTGTTCACGTTCCACGCGACTTTGTCTCATGGATTGAAGAAAAAGGCTTAGCGGCGCCCATAATAAGGCCGATGTCAGACAGCCCAGAAAATAAGTCCACACCACATAACCGTTCACCTGCCAGTGAACCAATGCATAAACGGCATAAACAACTGCAAAGATGCCCATGACCTGTGTTGTTTGCTGGCGCAAATCAAACATCTGTAATCGTCTGTGCAACATCACACCACCAAACCCGAGCAGTGCATACGCCAAGGCATGTTGGCCAAACAGGCTGGCATCCGCTACATCAGCAAGCATCCCGACAGCCCAAGAAATTCCGATACCAATGCGCAATGGTTTATGTGTGCACCAGTACAGCATCACCACTGCCACAAAGTCGGGCCTCAGTGCCAGCCAGATGCCCCCCCATGGCAAGCCGTTCAAAAATAGCGCAACAAACAAGCTTGCAAATATCAATAGATTGCTGACAGGTCGCTGTATCTCTTCTCTGATGTGCATGGAAGAATATGGCATTAATTATCCTTTCGCCTTGCCGCGCTCATCTGCATCTTGAACTGGTCGCTCGGGCATGTTCGGCAGATCAGGTAGGATTAACAAGTGACGATGACGGTCGACCCCAGCAAGCGGCAAACATGTAACGTTCGCAAAGGGATAGGCTGGATCGCGTTCGACCTTGATCACATGCGCAACGGGGATACCCTGTGGATATATGCCGTCGATACCTGAGGTGACCAGAATGTCTCCTTCTTCGACATTTGCATCTACCGGCATATAGCGCAAAGACAGGTGACTGATATCACCTGACCCAAAAACGATAGTACGCAATCCGTTGCGTACTATCTGGACGGGCACGGCATGGTCTTTCTCAGTAATCAGTGTTACCTCAGAAAGGCCCGGATAGACACGTGTGATTTGTCCCACGATACCAGTATCGTCCATCACCACCTGACCGATCTTAATGTCAGAGTCTGCGCCTTTGCTGACCAACACTCTGCGCCTGAAGACATCACTTTCCGCATAAACAATTTCGGCTAGCTGCGGAGCAAGATTGTTACGTTTCGGCAAATCATTCAGCTTGCGGAATTGCTGATTTTCCAGTTCCAATGCGCGCAGTCGTGATAATTGTGCGGCATCGCTTTGATGCTGCAATTGCAATGCTTCATTGTCTTTCATGAGCTTATGTTGCTCACTCTGGGTGATGAAAATGTTACCCGTATAATTCCACAGCTCCCCCGGCATCGCAGCAAGACGTTGCACCGGCGTTAGCAACACCGATAAGGCGCTGCGTGCCGATTCAAGATAACGATAACGAACGTCAATGAACATCAACAGCATCGACAGCACCACGAAAAAACCGAGCCGTACTGCCGGGCTTGGTCCGCGATTAAAAAATCTGAATGATCGTGTGCCGTCCATCATTGCTAGTAGATAGAAAGTAATGGGGAATATTTGAAGGTGCTACCCCCCAATTCGAGCCACACTCTCCAGTAAATTACTCCGTAGTAAAGATGCTGGTCGACTTATCCATGTATTCCAGTGCCATACCGGACCCGCGAGCGACACAGGTCAATGGATCTTCAGCGATCAGCACAGGTAGACCGGTTTCTTCCATCAAGAGTCGATCTAAGTCACGCAGCAATGCACCGCCACCCGTCAGCACCATACCCTTGCTGGCGATATCGGCACCCAGCTCAGGTGGCGTTTGCTCCAAGGCGGTTTTGACTGCACTAACTATATTATTCAGCGGATCGGTCATCGCTTCGAGCACTTCGTTGCTGGAAATCGTGAAGCTGCGTGGCACACCCTCTGCAAGATTTCGCCCTGTCACTTCCAACTCACGCACCTCGCTACCCGGGAAAGCCGAGCCAATTGCCTTCTTGATTTCTTCCGCAGTTGTCTCGCCAATCAGCATGCCGTAGTTGCGGCGGATGTAATTAATGATAGCTTCGTCGAACTTGTCACCACCAACCCGGACAGAGCCTGTATAGACTGCACCGCCAAGCGACATCACACCGACTTCAGTCGTGCCACCACCTATATCCACCACCATCGAACCGGTCGCATCCTCTACCGGCAAACCAGCACCGATTGCGGCAGCCATAGGCTCTTCAATCAATTCCACACGACGCGCGCCAGCTCCCACTGCAGATTCGCGAATCGCACGGCGTTCTACCTGAGTCGATCCACAGGGCACGCAGATCACGATACGCGGGCTTGGGCTGAGAATACCCGCCTTGTATACCTTTTTGATGAAATGCTTGAGCATCAATTCGGTCACGTTAAAGTCTGCAATCACGCCATCTTTCATCGGACGAATCACGGTAATACTCCCCGGCGTCCGTCCCATCATCTGTTTCGCAGCCAGCCCGACCTGCTGGACGACTTTCTTACCATTTGGCCCGCCTTCTTGGCGAATCGCAACCACAGAAGGCTCATCCAGTACAATCCCTTGTCCACGCAGCCAGATAAGTGTGTTTGCGGTACCAAGGTCGATTGCCAGATCGTTCGTAAAATAGCCTTTCAAAATTCCTAACATTTTATGTCCTGTCTACTCAGAGAGATGTATCAATAATGCCTTGTATGATACCCTATTAGACTTATTCTAATAAAGTTTTTGCTATGTCATTAACCACTACTGATGTCCAGAAAGTCGCTCGTCTAGCCCGATTGTCGATGAACGCTCAGGAAATCGAATCCGCACGTGAGCAGCTATCCGGCATTTTCGATTTGATTGAGAAAATGCAGGCCGTTGACACCTCTGGCATCGAACCCATGTCTCATGCTCAAGACGTGTCCCAACGGCTGCGCGAAGACAACGTCACAGAAAACGATCAGCGCGAAGCCTTTCAAGCCGTTGCACCACAGGTCGAAAACGGCTTGTATCTTGTCCCTAAAGTAATCGAATAATCAGCCATGTTTGAATCCACACTGAAACAACTCGGCAATGCATTGCGCGCCAAAGAAATATCGAGCGTAGAGTTAACCCAACTCTATCTAGACAATATCTCCAAGCTCAATCCGAGCCTCAACGCTTACGTCACCGTAAATCCTGATATATCTTTGGCACAAGCACGCGAGGCAGATGCACGCATTGCCGCCGGAAAAGGCGAAGCACTAACAGGTATCCCCATCGCTCAAAAGGATATTTTCTGTGCAAAGGGCTGGCTGACCACCTGCGGCTCGAAGATGCTGCATAATTTCGTCTCGCCCTACGATGCTCACATCATCCAGCAATTCAACAACGCTGGTGCAATCAATATCGGCAAGACCAATATGGATGAATTCGCGATGGGATCGTCGAATGAGACATCACATTACGGTACTGTTAAAAACCCTTGGAATACCGGGAATGTCCCCGGTGGATCATCAGGGGGCACCGCTGCTGCGGTCGCAGCACGCCTGTGTGCCGCAGCTACCGGCACCGACACCGGCGGCTCCATCCGCCAACCGGCGGCACTTTGCGGCATCTCCGGTCTGAAACCGACTTACGGCGTTTGCTCACGTTTCGGCATGATCGCGTTTGCCTCCAGCCTTGATCAAGCTGGCCCTATGGGGAGAAGCGCAGAAGACCTCGCACTGTTACTCAACACGATGGCAGGATTCGATGAACGTGACTCCACTTCATTGCAGCGCGACAAAGAAGATTACGCGCGTGACTTGAGCAAGCCACTGGACGGGTTACGTATCGGCCTGCCAAAGGAATTTTTTGCCGAAGGCTTGAGTAACGATGTGGCACAAGCCGTTGAAGCCGCTATCGGAGAATATAAAAAACTAGGTGCAACCGTCGTTGATATCGGCCTACCGAACTCCAAGCTTTCTGTCCCAGTTTATTATGTGTTAGCACCCGCAGAGGCTTCAAGCAATCTGTCGCGCTTCGACGGGGTACGTTATGGGTATCGTGCTCCTGAATATGATGATCTTGCCGATATGTATGAAAAGAGTCGCGCACAAGGCTTTGGCGAAGAAGTGAAGCGTCGCATCATGATTGGCACCTATGTGCTGAGTCATGGATATTACGATGCCTATTATTTACAAGCGCAAAAGATTCGCCGCCTTATCGCGCAGGACTTCACTGAAGCCTATAAACATTGCGACATCATCATGGGGCCGACTTCACCCTCGACAGCATTCAAGTTAGGTGAAAAAGGCGACGATCCCGTACAGATGTATTTGTCAGATATCTACACCATCGCGGTCAACCTTGCCGGCCTACCCGGCATGTCCATCCCGTGTGGTTTTGGCAACAACGACATGCCGGTAGGCCTACAGATCATCGGCAACTACTTTGATGAAGCGCGTATGCTGAATGTTGCCCACCAATATCAACTGGCTACCGATTGGCACAATCGCACGCCGCAAGTGCTATAAAGACCAAAAGGGATAGACAAAGAAATGACTTGGGAAATCGTCATCGGGCTGGAGATACACACACAGCTTTCGACCAACACTAAAATTTTTTCCGGTGCTTCGACCAACTATGGTGCCGAGCCAAACACTCAGGCGGATTCAGTGAGCATTGCGTTGCCGGGTGTATTGCCGGTGCTGAACAAAGGCGCTGTTGAGCGCGCGATCAAATTCGGCCTTGCAACGGGTTCGCACATCGCACCGCGATCAGTGTTTGCCCGTAAGAATTATTTTTATCCTGACCTGCCCAAAGGTTACCAAATCAGTCAATTCGATTTACCCGTTGTCGGTGAGGGCGCACTTCCAATTTTGGTCGAGCCACTTTCTGGGAATGCAAAACCATATGAAAAAACAGTGCGCATCACCCGCGCACATCTTGAAGAAGACGCAGGAAAATCATTACATGGCGACTTTCACGGCATGACTGGTATCGACTTGAATCGTGCCGGAACTCCGTTATTAGAAATAGTCTCGGAACCCGACATGTGCTCTGCTGCTGAAGCAGTGGCCTATGCCAAAACCATGCACACCTTAGTGCGCTGGATCGGCATCAGTGATGGCAATATGCAGGAAGGTTCTTTCCGCTGTGACGTAAACGTATCCGTACGCCGTCCTGGTGAACCATTAGGCACGCGACGTGAAATCAAGAACCTGAACTCATTCAAATTCATGCAGCAAGCCATTGACTATGAGGTGCAGTGGCAGATCGACACGATCGAAAGCGGCGGTGAAGTACAGCAAGCGACCATTCTGTTCGACCCGGACAGTGGTGAGACACGCATGATGCGCAGCAAAGAAGATGCGCACGATTATCGGTACTTCCCCGATCCGGATTTGTTGCCGCTTGAAATCTCACCGGCATGGATCGAGAAGATGCGCGCCACGCTACCCGAGCTTCCGAATGATAAGCAGTCGCGATACATCAACGATCTTGGCTTGTCATCCTATGATGCCAGCTTACTCACCTCATCACTTGAGATGGCTGATTTTTTTGAAGCAGCCTTAGCCGAAGCACCTAGCCATGCGAAGATTTGTGCTAATTGGATCATCGGCGAAGTCAGCGCGCAGCTAAACCGTGATGGCATGGATATCACTCAGTGTCCGATCAATGCGCAACAACTTGGGGGGATGCTCAAGCGTATTGCTGACAACACCATCTCGAATTCTGGCGCAAAAGAAGTGTTTCGCACTATGTGGGCGGAAGGCGGCAATGCCGA
>Ga0209992_10003547_pt1 | contig 13035 bp, 14 predicted proteins | sample 2SBtaG_2_FD_182564 | JGI IMG/M metagenome (GOLD analysis project Ga0209992, IMG submission 182564) | Deep subsurface microbial communities from Kolumbo volcano to uncover new lineages of life (NeLLi) - 2SBTROV12_ACTIVE470 metaG (SPAdes)... | ecosystem: Environmental > Aquatic > Marine >... | reverse complement strand
CGCAATAGCATCTGGTCCATTTTCTTTTATAATTTTTTCTAATTTATTTTTAATATAATCATAAGCTTCATCCCAAGAAGCTTTTTCAAATTTTCCATTTCTTTTTATTAAGGGGTTTCTTAATCTATCTGGATGTTCATAGAAGCCAAAAGCATATCTCCCTTTCAAACAAGTATGACCTGCATTTACTTCAGTTTGTTTAGGAGTATCAATAGATACAACCTTGCCTCCTTTTATTGATGCCTCCAAATTACATCCTACTCCGCAATAAGAACAAGTTGTTCTAACTTTTTCATCATAGTCAGCTGATTTAGACGCAAAAACATCTGATATAGCATCAGTTGGACAAGTATGTGCGCAAGCCCCACAGGAAACACAAGAAGAATCACCAAACATTAAATCATTATCAGTGGTAATTTTTGAATCAAAACCTCTACCACTCATTGTTAAAACAAATGAACCTTGAATTTCATCACATGCCCTTACACAGCGACCACAATTAATACAATTATCTAAATTCATTCTCATGTATGCATGAGAAGTATCTTTAGGGGTTCCTTTATTTTGTTTAGGTTTATTATATCTATGGTTATTAATTTTTAAATCATTTGCAACTGTTTGTAGTTCACAATTATTATTAACTTCACACGTTGAACAAGTCATTGGGTGGTCGGTCAGCACAAGTTCTACAATATTTTTTCTTAATTTTGTTAAATCTTCATTTTGAGTAATTATATAGGATCCTTCAGTTACAGGTGTATGACATGAAGCAACTGTTTTTGTTGGGCCATCTTTTTTAAGAGCAACATCAACAGAGCATACTCTGCACGCCCCATAAGGCGCTAAATTTGGGTCGTCGCATAAGCTAGGAACTTCTTTTTCGCTAATATGCTCTCTTACAAATTTTAAAACAGAAGTATGATTGGATTTAATTTCATGAGCCACACCATTAATGTAAGCAAATTTATGGTCTTTACCGTTTGATCCGTTTTTTCTGTTTTTTCCGTTTTTCATTACTCCTCTAAGCTTCCTGTTTTATATCAGCTTTAAATTCGTGGGTAAAATATTTTAATATATTTTGAATAGGCGTTGGAATAGCCCCACAAAGAGCACATAAACTACCTTTTTGCATTGTAACAAGTAGTTCGTTTAAAAGCTTCATTGGAATTTTGTTAGTTTTATTAACAGCTTGATCAAACATTTCTTTACCTCGATAAGAGCCTAATCTTCCAGGAAAACATTTTCCACAAGATTCTTCAGCGCTAAATTTAAACAAATGATGGATATATTTAATCATACTAAAGTCCTCCGGAATGCTCACAATACTACCATGACCTAACATAAACCCTGCATTCGTAAATTCTTGAAAATCTAAATTTAATTTTTCTACTTCTTTGATTGGAATTACTCCACCTAAAGGCCCTCCAACTTGTAAAGCTTTTACAGGTTCAACAAATCCTCCACCAATATCATAAATTATTTTTTTCATAGGAGTTCCCATATCCATTTCATAAACACCAGGGTTTTTAAATAAACTATCTAAACAAACAAGTTTTGTCCCTGCCGATTTTACATTGCCTATGGATGAAAAAGATTTAGCACCATGTTTTAAAATACAAGGTATAGCAGCTAAAGTTTCAACATTATTAACTACTGTTGGTTTTTTATAAAGTCCTTCAACGGTTGGAAATGGTGGGCGAACATCAACTTCTGCTCTTCTTCCTTCAATAGATGCTATGAGTGCAGTTTCTTCTCCACATATATAAGCACCTTGACCTATACAAATAGTTAAATCACAAGAAAAATCAGTACCTAAAATATTTTCTCCTAAAAGATTCAATTTTTTAAGTTCATTAATCATACCGTTAATAATTTCTATAGATTTAGGATATTCACCTCTAATATAAAGAACACCTTCATCGCTTCCAATAATATAAGCACAAGCTACCATGCCAAATATAACTTTAAGAGGCTGATCTTCTAAAAGATATCTATCTGAAAAAGCTCCCGAGTCCCCCTCATCTGCGTTACAAACAACATATTTTTTTTTTGATTTTTGTTGGCTACAAAAATTCCATTTCATCCCTGTTGGAAATCCAGCTCCACCTCTACCACAAAGGTTTGATTCAGTTATAGTTTTAAGCGTTTCTTTTTTATCTTTTTTTAATGTTTGTGATAGTAATTCTTTAAACTTTTCAATACTAGATAAGTCTTCACCCATTAATATAGTTGTTGTTGCATGACTTACTGAGTTAATATTTTTTTCATTTATTTTTTTACCTTTAATAATATCATCAATTTGTTCAATATCATTTCCTGAATAATTATAACCATTATAGTGAAAGGCCCCAGTTTCATAACAATGGCCTAAGCAAAACATCATACCAATTTTATCTTCACCTAATTTTTCTGATAATTTTTTTCTTATTTTACCTTGCGTTCCTGCACACATGCATGCACTACCATTACAAATCCATGCTTTCTTTTCTTTATGTTCAGGTCTTAAAAATTCATAAAAACTTTCAGCTCCATGAATAGTTGACATACCTACATTATATTCATCAGCCAACTGTTTTATGTCTTTGCCATTTTTTGATTTATTAGTTATATCAATCATTCGCTTAAAGAGGTTATCTTTAAGGCCTTTTCTTCCAGATAGTTTACTTATATTTTTTGACATATTAATTTGTTTTTAAAATACGTTTTTCACCACAATATATATTAAAACTATCAGATTTTACAAAACCAATTAATGTCATACCAAAACGTTTTGCTAAATCAATCGCGAGACTTGTTGGCGCACCAACACCCATTAAAAGCCCTATGTTAGCCATTAGTGTTTTTTGTACTAGCTCGAAACTTAATCGGCCTGAGCAAGCAATGAATTGATTATCATTATCAAATGTAGAATTTTTTAAACTATATCCAATGATTTTATCAAGAGCATTATGTCTACCTACGTCCTCTTTTATTACCAGTGGATTTCCTGAGGCATCAAATAAAGCGCTAGCATGAATACCTCCAGTTTTTGAAAATTCTGATTGTTCTTGTCTTAAGATGCTTGGAATTTTTGTTACAACTGAAGTTTTAATTATTGGTTTAGAAGAATTTAATTTTTTTTTACTTATAACTTCAATTGAATCTATTGATGTCTTTCCACAAACTCCACAGCTTGAATTAGTTAAAAAATTTCTTCTTAAATGTTTAATATCTAAATTTTTAGAATTATTTAGAGTAACTCTAATTTTATTCTGTAAATCATATTGACCAACTTTATCACCCACTGATTCCACTTTTGAAATCTCTGTAAAATCATTAATAATTCCTTCGTTAAACAATAGTCCAATGACTAAATTTTCATCATTACCCGGTGTACGCATAGTTATTGAAATAGAATTGTCTATCAATTTATTATTTTCTTTATAACGTACAATCATTTCAAGTGGCTCTTCAATGGATATTAAATCATCAGCACTAACTAGTTTATTCTTTTTATATTTTATAGTTTTGTATTTTGAGCTCATATTAGAACCATTTTAAAGGGTAATTTTTTTTTAATATAAAACGATTATAAATTATTCCTCCAATTACAATTGTTACTGCTCCTACCAATATTGGAAATATTAAAAATTGAAATGAGTCTTGAGCGATCATTACCACAATTGTATTTCCACCAGCCGGTGGATGTGTAATTTTGAAGGCCATCATTAGCATTACGCTAAAAGCTACAGCTAAACCTAAACCTAAAAAGAAAATTGATCTATCTTGTGTAATTTTAAAAAATATTACAAAGATAATTCCAATTAATGCGCACACAAGATGACCTAATATAACATTTTTGGGTTGCGCAAATTCATTTTCTGGGTACCCAAAAACAAGAACAACCGAAGATGCGAAAGATGCAGTTAACCACAAACCATAGGTGTTATCTGCTAAAATTGATTGATAAGTTATGTATGCAAGAATTGCAATAGTTACTCCAGCGCCCACACCTCCAAGCAGTGGTGGCCAACAAATTATTTTTTTTAATTTCATAAAGATTTTTTATTTAAAGCATCAAGCGTTGTGTTAACAGGTAGCAATAAACATTCCTTTCTAGAAATATTATTTTTGGTCATTATCTTATCAAATTCTTTCCATTCTTTACCAAATGATTTAGTATTTTTTTCAAAGCAATTTTTTGCATGTTCTGCGAAATTTTTAACGTTTTCAATTGATTTATTTTTGGCCTTTCTAGATATTAGACTCACTGAAGCTTGGCAATATATGCAGGATTCACATTCATATTTAAAATTTGTTATTTTATCATTTTTAACAATTAAATAAATTTTCATTTCATCACCGCAAATTACATTTTTTAACTTTGAAGAATGAGTATGATTATCGAGCACACCATGGTTTTCAGTATTTGATGCTATTTTGATGATTTCTTTATCTATCATTTAAACTTTATTATATTTTATTTAACATTTATAATTTGTTTCATGAACGAACACAATATACTCGGAGCCATTCTAGCAGGCGGACAATCAAAAAGAATGGGCAAAGATAAACTTTTTCTAGAACTCAATAATAAAATGCTTATTGAGCACACCGTTGATAAGGTAAAAAAATATTTAAGAAATATAATCATAATCACAAATCAAAAAAATGAATATTTTTCAAAAAAAAATTTAATAACAGTTAATGATTGTATAGAAGGTCAGTTAGGTCCACTAGTAGGCATATTAACTGCGATGAAATGGGCAAAAGAAAATTTAAAGGAATGTTCTTGGATAGCTACTTTTCCTTGCGATACTCCATTTTTTCCAGAAAAAATAATTGAAAAATTTATTGAAAAATCAAAAAAAAAAGACTCTTTATTGTTGTGCGCCAGTTCACACAGAAGAAAACATAATATTTTTGGTTTGTGGTCCCTAGAACTTTATGAGAAACTTCACAATGATTTAATTAATAACAAGATAAGAAAAGTTCAAGATTGGACAGAAAAAAATAAAATAACTAGTGTAGAATTTAATTTTAAAGAATATGATCCTTTTTTTAATATTAATACCTTAGAGGATTTAGAAAGTGCAAAAAAAATAATCAAAAATGAAAAAAAATAAACTAGAAGATTCTTTGAATAAACTGTTCTCTAATTCGGGGTACAAAATGGTAGATGTTAGCGATAAAAATATTACTCATAGAAAAGCTTTAGCTGTTGGAGAAATAGTTTTAAGTGAAGAAGTAATTAAATTAATTAAAAATAAAAAAATGCCTAAGGGCGACCCTTTATCTATTGCAGAAGTTTCTGGAATTAGTGGAGTAAAAAAAACTAGTGAACTCATCCCACTTTGCCATCCATTACCTTTAGACCACATATCATTACATACAGAAATTAATGAAAAAAAAAATTCTATCATTGTTTATTGTTTGGTATCAGCAAATTCCAAAACAGGAGTAGAGATGGAAGCGCTTTCTGGAGTTAGCTCTGCACTGCTGGCTATCTATGATCTTTCAAAGATTGTTGAACCAAATTTAAAAATATCTAATACTAAACTTCTTGTAAAATCTGGAGGAAAAAAAGGTTTATGGACAAATCCAGATGGTATACCTGATAAAATAAAAAATATTTTAAAAATCTAAGATGATTAGTTACTCTAAAGCTTTAAGTTTAATTGAAAAAAATCCTATCAAATTAAAAAATGAAAAGATTTCTATAATTAACTCAATAAATAGAGTTTCTGCCGAAAATATCTTTTCTCCAAATAATAATCCTTTATCAAATAATGCAGCATTTGACGGTTTTGCTATTCTATCTAGAGAAACTAAAAATTTAAGTAAAAAAAAAGTTAAAAAATTTAAAATATTAAAGACAATTGCAGCTGGAGATAATCCTAAAATAAAGAACTATAAAAAAAATTCAGTTGTTGAAGTCATGACAGGTGGTTTAATACCAAAATACTACGATTCTATATTACCTGTTGAAAAAGCAAAATATTATCCATCTAATAATAATCCAACCCACTTAATTGTAAGTGAAAGAATTAAAAAGTTTTCTCATGTAAGATTCGCTGGAGAAGATTATAAAAAAAAAGATATTGTACTTAAAAAAGGTGAGTTAATTCAACCAAAGCATTTAATGGCATTTACAGTATTAGGTATTAAAGAAGTTAAAGTTAAAAAAAAACCTAAAATAATTTTTTTTAGCACGGGAAATGAAATAGTTGACTATAAAAAGAAAAACATTCCAGCTTGGAAAGTGAGAAATTCTAACAATTACTATTTTAAGGCTTTTGCCGATAGCATAAATCTAGAAATTATAAATGGAGGCACTATCAAAGATAACAAATCAAATAAATTGAAAAAATTGCTAAGCAAGTTTTTAAAATCAGATATAAATTTATTTGTAACTTCAGGAGCAATTTCTGCAGGAAAGTATGACTTTATACCTAAGCTCGTTAAGAATTGTGGATTTAAAAAATGCTTTAAGGGTGTAGCTATAAAACCAGGACGACCAATTATGCTATCAAAACTAAATGACAAATTATTTTTTGGTTTACCAGGAAACCCTATTTCTTGTGCTGCAGGGTTTCGCTTTTTTATTTACCCATTAATTCGTAGTAGCTTAGGAATGTTAAAAGAAAAAAAATTTAAAGCCCAATTAATTAACAAATATTCAAAATCAAGGAGTTTTACGCATTTTGCGAGATGTTTAATAAATTTTAACACCAAGGGGTCTGGAAAAATAGAGACTTTGCAAGGACAGCAATCTCATAGAATTGAATCTTTTGTAAAAGCAAACTGTTGGGGAATTTTTCCTGGAGGCAAAGAGCGATTTAAATCAGGAAATGTTATTGAATGGGTAAATTTAATTCCTATTAACTAAAAATTTATTTTTAAATTAAAAAATAAAAATTATAAAAAAAAGTGTAATACTTTATTTAATTTATATACACAACCTATAGTTTAATTTTTATTTATTTATCAATTTTCCCTTTGTTTTCTTAAACATTTAATCATTTATTTAAGGCAAAGATAGTTATACGATTAATTAATATTTGTTTAGAGGCAAATGAGCGGACATTTTAACAAGGAAATTAAAAAAAACATGAATGTTGCTAAAGAAAAAGTTAGCAACATGTGTGTTAAAGCTGACTTTTCCCAGTTTTCACAAAGATTGCTGGATTTAGCTACAAAAGGAAGAAATAAATCTAAAGTAATAAAATACTTTATGCATAGCACCGATACTTGGGTGATATTACTAAATGTAATGAAAGCTCACTACGACAATCAAAAAATTTCTATAAGTGACTGCTTAAAAGGAACATATTTTACTAAAGAGAGTGGATTGTCATTTGTAAAAAAAACTTCTGATGGAGAAAATACTTATTTTTCTATAATTGATGATTTTATTGATAAAAGAAAAAAAGTAGTAAAAGTAAGTGATGAAGTAATTAATGAGTTTGAATATTATTGTAATAAAATCTCAATTTGCGTAGATGATCCTGTAAATAAAGACTCATGTCACAAGATAATTTAACTTTAAATCAAAGGTTGTATAGTATTTTACTATAAGTTTTTTCATTAAACTTTTAGTATAAATTTTTTCATGAATAATATCTTTTATAAGTCCTAGATAGAAAACTTTATTTTAGTAAGATCAATTTAATTTTTAGAAAATGTATTGGAGAAAACAATTATGAAAAAGACTGGTAAAAGATGTCAAAGACTAGTTGATGAAGGAAGAAGATCTTTTTTAAGAGGATCAGCTGCATCAGTGGGGACTATAGCTGCCGCAACAATTTTACAAACAAAAAAAGTTGAAGCTTCAAATTTTCCTTCAAATAAATTAGCAAATGTAAAAGATTTAAAAACAAATGTTCCTTTAGATATAAATTATCCTGACGAAGACTCACCTGGTGTTTTATTGAAATTAGGATCAAAAGTTGAAGGTGGAGTAGGCCCTGATGGAGATATTGTAGCATATTCAGTTTTGTGTCCTCACAAAGGCTATCCATTGAATTATAACGATGCAGACAAAGTTTTTAATTGTCCTGGTCATTATTCTGTTTTTGATGCAGAAAAAGGTGGTTTACAAGTTTGGGGTCAAGCTACTCAAAATTTACCCCAATTTAAATTAAAAGTTTCTAGTGGAGGAGATATATTCGCTGAAGGAGTTGACGAGTTAATTTATGGTCGTCTTAGTAATGTTCTATAGGAGGGAAATATGGCATATAAAAGAAATATAAATAAATTACCAATAATACCAAAAGGCGCGAAAAAACATAACGTAGTTTGTAATTACTGCATAGTTGGGTGTGGCTATCATGCTTATACCTGGAATGTAGGAGCAGATGGAACTACTACAAACAATATTTTTGGAGAAAATCTATCTGTTCAACAAGGAGCAGACTCTGATGCTTGGTATTCTCCATCAATGTGGAATATAGTTAAGCAAAATGGAAAAGATGTAAATATAGTAATAAAACCTGACAAAAATTGTGTGGTAAATAGTGGTTTAGGTTCTCCTAGAGGAGCAAGACAAGGTGAATTAAATTATTCACAATCAACTAGTACACAATTACAAAGATTAACTGATCCTCTTGTTTATAGATATGGTCAACTTCAACCAACTTCGTGGGATGATGCTATCGGTTTAGTAGCAGATGTAACTAAAGCTGTAATTGATGACCAAGGGGAAGATGGTCTTTTTGTATCAGCTTTTGACCACGGTGGAGCCGGTGGTGGATATGAAAATACATGGGGAACAGGAAAATTATATTTAGAATCAATGAAAATTAAAAATATAAGAATCCATAATAGACCTGCTTATAACTCTGAAGTTCATGGAACAAGAGATATGGGAGTAGGTGAGTTAAATTATTGTTATGAGGATACTGAGCTTGCTGACACAATAGTTTCAGTAGGAGCTAATTCATTAGAAACTCAAACAAATGTTTATTTAAATCACTGGGTTCCAAACATGCGTGGAACATCAATGGATAAAAAGAAGAAACAATTACCAGGAGAAGACCATGCTCCAGCTAGAATGATTTTTGTTGACCCTAGAAGAACGGTGACAATAAATTCAGCAGAAGCAGAAGCAGGAAAAGAAAATGTAATGCATTTAGCGATTAATTCTGGAACAGATTTAGCGTTGTTCAATGCTTGGATGACTTATATCGATTCAAAAGGTTGGGTTGATAAAGATTTTATTAAGGCAAGCACAATGGATTACGATAAAATGGTTAAAGGAAACAAAACTTCATTATCTGAAGCTGCAAAAATTACTGGATTAACTACAAAACAAATCCAACAGTCAGCTGAATGGATTGCAAAACCAAAAGGTAACAAAAGACGAAGAACGTGCTTCGTTTACGAAAAAGGTCTGATTTGGGGTAATGATAATTACAGAACTAATTGTTCTCTAACTAACGTTGCAGCAGCAACCGGAAATATTGGAAGACCAGGTGGAGGATGTTGTAGAATGGGAGGACACCAGGAAGGATACTTTAGACCAGCAGATGGTTTTATATGGGAAGGAAATCCTGCTAAACCCCCATATGTTGATAAGTTGCTTATAGAAGGAAAAGGTGGAGTGCACCATGTTTGGGCATGTGACCATTACAAAACAACTTTAAACGCTCATGAATTTAAGCGTGTATACAAAAAAAGAACTGACATAGTTAAAGATGCTATGAATGAAGTACCGCATGGTGATCGTAAAGCATTAGTTAAAGCTATTATGGGTGCTATTAAAAAAGGTGGTTTATTTTCAGTAGATGTAGATATTATCAAAGCAGACATTGCTGAAGCAGCTCATGTTATTTTACCAGCAGCAACATCTGGAGAAATGAACTTAACGTCTATGAATGGAGAAAGAAGAATGAGATTGACGGAAAGATATATGGATCCTCCAGGTCAAGCATTGCCTGACTGCATCATTGCTTCAAAACTTGGAGAAGCAATGGGTTTCAGTGGTTATGGCTGGAAGACCGAAGAAGATGCTTTTATGGATGGCTACCACAATGGTACTGGAAAAATTGTAACTTATGATAGATTAAGAGCTATGGGCAATAATGGTGTTCAAGAACCAGTTATTGATTATAAGGACGGCAAGTTAGTTGGTGTTAAACGTTTATACGCCGATGGAAAATTCGACCGTCATGGCAAAGATCATAAAAAACTAATCTTTAAGGAGTCAAAATGGAGAGGTTTACAAGCTCCTGGAAAAGAAGCTCAGAAGAAGAAGTTTAAATATTTGATCAATAATGGAAGAGCTAACCATGTATGGCAAAATGCTTATCTAGATAGAAAGAACCAATTTGTTACAGATAGATGGCCTTACCCATTCATTGAAATGAATCCATCTGATATGAAGAATATTGGAGTATCCGAAGGTGATTTAGTAGAAGTGTTTAATGACGATGGTTCAACACAGGCAATGGTTTATCCTACGCCAACTGCAAAAAAGAAAGAAACATTTATGCTTTTCGCTTATCCTACAGGTGTTGTTGGAAACGTAGTAAACGATGGAGTAAACGAAGTAATTATTCCAAACTATAAACAAACTTGGGCAAATATAAGAAAATTAGCTAACAAACCATCTGGTGTTAACCACGTTAGCTTTAAGTCAAAGGAATACAAAATATAAAAAAATATTAGAGGCTAGAAATAAAATTCTAGCCTATTTCCCTTTTTATATGATAAAAAAAACTCTATTAGTTATTTTTTTATTTGTCTCAAATATAAACTTTTCAATAGCTGATCCAGAATCTGGAAAAAAAGTATTCAATAAATGTACAAGTTGTCATTCAATAAAACAGGAAAAAAATAAACTTGGACCTCATTTAGTAAAAATTTTTGGAAGAAAAGCAGGGTCTATAGAAAATTTTAAATACTCTTCTGCTTTAAAAGATTCAGGAATAATTTGGAGCGAAGAAACTTTAAAAGGATATTTAGCAAATCCAAGAAAATATATACCAGGAACTAAAATGAGTTTCGCTGGAATCAAAAATACCGACCAATTGAATCACTTAATTGAGTATTTAAAAAAAGATAGTAATTGAATAAAAAAAACTTTTATGATTAAATTAAACTATGTTAATTGATCCTTTTAAACGAAAAATTTCATACATAAGAATTTCAGTTACAGATAGGTGTGATTTTAGATGTACTTATTGTATGCCTGAAAAAATGCAATTTTTACCCAAGAAAGATTTACTTACATTAGAGGAATTAGAAAGACTAGGTAATGTCTTTATAGACCTTGGAGTTAAAAAATTAAGAATTACAGGAGGAGAGCCTCTTGTTAGAAAAGATATTATGAATTTATTTAAAGGCATAGGAAAAAGAATTGGAAATGGTTTAGAAGAACTAACATTAACTACTAACGGATCACAGTTAGAAAACTATGCAGATGAACTTTTTGAAATTGGGGCAAGAAGAATAAATATTTCATTAGACACATTAGATAAAAATAAATTTAAATTAATTACAAGAACTGGCGATTTTAATAAAGTTATTAAGGGAATTAATGCAGCAAAAGAAGCAGGCATGAAAGTTAAAATAAATACAGTAGCACTAAAAGGTATTAATGATAATGAGATTTTAAATCTAGTTAATTGGTGTGGAGAAAATAAATTTGGCTTAACATTTATTGAAGTTATGCCAATGGGTGAAATAGGTGAAAAAAGAGTCAATCAATATATGCCATTAACTGACGTAAAAAGCTTAATACAAACTAAGTATAGTTTAAGTGATGATCCATTAAAAACAGGTGGCCCGGCAAGATATGTTCATTGTCACGAGACAGATCAAAAAATTGGTTTTATAACTCCGCACACACATAATTTTTGTGAAACATGCAACAGAGTTAGAATTACATGCACAGGTGAAATGTATATGTGTCTAGGACAGGAAGACAAAGTAGATCTAAAAAAACCTTTAAGAAAAAGTGAAAACAATGACCTTTTAAAAGAGACTATTTATGAAGCTATTTTAAGAAAACCTAAAGGCCATGATTTCATAATTGAAAGAAAAGAAAATGAAAAATTTGTTCCTAGACATATGAGTGTTACTGGTGGATAGTATTATGTTATGGAAATTGAATTAAAACTTTTTGGGTCTTCTAAAATACTAAGTGAAAATGATACATTATTAATTGAGGTATCAGATAATTCTAATATCAAAGAATTACGTCAAAAACTTGAAAAATTAATTACGGAAAAGTATTCAAAAAATAATTTAAATAATTTAGCAAACACTGCAGCATTTTTTTGTAAAGACGATGAGATTATAGATGATAACTATAAACTAAAAGATAAAGAATTAATTTCAATTATTCCTCCAATCGGCGGTGGTTAATGTCCCTACATACTTTGTTAGTTGATACAAAAGAAGAAAAGATATCTTCAGAAAAAGCAAAAAAATTTATTTTATCTGAAGAAAATGGAGCCGAATCTATTTTCATTGGAAGAGTAAGAAATGAAAATAGTGGAAAAAAAGTAAAAGCAGTAACTTATGATGCGCATGATAAGGCTGTTTTAAAATCTTTCAAAACAATATGCGACGATGCAAAAAGTAAATTTGATAAAAATGCTAAAGTTTTTTTAGAACATGCTAAAGGATATGTACCTGTTGGGGAAATATCTATTTTAATAGCAGTAAGCTCAGGACATAGAGACGAGGCCTTTAAAATTTGTAGATATATATTAGAAGAGATTAAACACAAGTCTCCTATATGGAAACAAGAACATTATGCTGACGGTAAGGAAGAATGGCTTCCGGGACATTCGTTGAGACCGAAAGAAGAGGTTAAATAGCATGGAAAAAAGTAAAGTTGATTCAGCAATTTTAATTGTTTTAATAGCTGGAATCTTCTGGTCGTTTGGCGCATATGTAGTTCGCTGGATTGAGGATGCCCGATCTATTCCTTGGCAGTATCTTTTTTTTAGAGGTTCTACTATTTTTATATTAATAAATCTTTACTTATTTTTAAAAGAAGGAAAATCATTTATTGATAATTATAAAAAAATAGGGTCTTCAGGAATT
>Ga0209992_10003545_pt1 | contig 13042 bp, 9 predicted proteins | sample 2SBtaG_2_FD_182564 | JGI IMG/M metagenome (GOLD analysis project Ga0209992, IMG submission 182564) | Deep subsurface microbial communities from Kolumbo volcano to uncover new lineages of life (NeLLi) - 2SBTROV12_ACTIVE470 metaG (SPAdes)... | ecosystem: Environmental > Aquatic > Marine > Volcanic... | reverse complement strand
GCCCGCGGCGGAGCGGAACATCCCCTCGCCGTGTTCAAGGCGTTTCGCGGTCGCGAGCCGAGCACCGAAGCCTTGCTGCGCCACTGCGGCCTGCGGGCGGCCTAGCGCGTGTCCGACTCGTTATCTCTGAGGGTCGTTGCTCGTCGCCTGCTGATCGCTGCCGTCGCTGTAGCCGGCGCGCTCGGTTTGTTCGCTGCCGTGGGTCCCGAACCCGTGGCGCTCAAGAACGGCGCAACCGCCGGGCCGCTGTCACTTGTCGGGCCACTGCTCGCCGTCGCGTTCGTTCTTGTCTTGCGGCGCCCCGCCCTCGGCCTGTTCCTCGCCGTTGTGTTCGGGTCGATCGCCTTGCACGGCCCCGTGGCCGGGCTCGCGTCGGCAGCAAAGGACGTGTTCTGGCCCACCGTCAGCGACTTCGACAACCTGATGATCCTCGTGTTCACCGCGACGATGCTCGGCATGGTGCACGTGGCCATCGTCGGCGGCGGGTTCGCAGATCTCGCACGCCGAATCGCCGGCTCCGGCAGCTCAGACGCCGAAACGCCCGCTCGTCGCACGCGGCTCTCTGCTTATGTGCTCGGCCTCGCCATCTTCTTCGACGACTACGCCAACTCGCTGGTTGTCGGCAGCAGCATCCGACCGCTCGCCGACCGCACGGGAGTCAGCCGGGCCAAGCTCGCCTACCTGGTCGACGCAACTTCGGCATCGGTCGCCGGCGTCGCCATCGTCTCGACCTGGGTTGGCTTCGAAGTCGGACTGCTGCAGGACCGGATCGAAGCCTTCGCCGGAATCGCCGAGGCTGGTTACGGCGTCTTCCTCGCCCTCCTTCCGTATCGCTTCTATTGCATCCTGACGATCGTTTTCGCCGGCCTGATCGCGTGGTCCGGCCGCGACTATGGACCGATGCGAGCCGCCGAGTTGCGCGCAAAACCGATCGTGGACGCCGATGAGACTGAGCGCCGTGACGGCCACTGGCTGCACGCGATGGGTCCGGTGCTGATGGTGTTGGTAGCGGTCCTTGGCCTGGACACTGTGCTCGGCTGGGACAAGGGCGGCTCCCTCCTCGACCGGTTCCTGGCCGGCGCCGACGCGTCAGGTCTCAAGGTCCTGGCAGCCGCGGGCGGGTTGGGAGCGTTGAGCGCCGTGCTCCTGGCGGTCGGACGTGGGGCGCTGTCCCTGAAGGACGCGCTCGTCGCATTCGGGCACGGCATCGCCGTTACCGCGCCCGTTCTCGTGATCCTCGTCTGCGCCATGGCCATGAGGGCCGTGTGCGACGCCGCGGGCACACCGAGCTATCTCGCGGCGATGCTCGGCGGGATCTCCGGCATGTGGATGCCCGTGGCGTGCTTCTTCGTGGCGGCCCTCGTCGCGTTCATGACCGGTTCGTCGTGGGCCACCATGGGCATCCTTCTGCCCATCGTTGTGCCGCTGGGAGCAGCAGCTCCGGGTCCGGACGGCATCTTCCTGCTCGGGGCCAGCGCCGCGGTGCTCGATGGCGCGATCTTCGGCGACCACTGTTCTCCGATCTCGGACACGACGGTAATGAGCTCAGCCGCAAGCGGATGTGCCCACGATGAACACGTCATCACGCAGCTGCCGTATGCGCTGACCGTCATGCTGGCGGCGGCGATCTTTGGATATGTGGCAACCGCCTGGCTCGAGGTGCCGGCGTGGACCGCGTGGCTCCCGGCGAGCATCGCGCTGACGACAGTGGTGTTCGTCTTCGGTCGCAAAAAAGCGCCCGTGGCGTAGAAAACTACTGGATTCCCCGCGGTTGCGAATTATCGGTAAACCGACACCAAGAAAAGCATAACAATATCCAACTGTTAGCATTTGCGCTTTGGTATTGAGCAGTTAGCGCCCCACTTCCCGGAAACCGCGAGTTCTTGATCAGCGGTGATCACGCCGCTACGCAGCGTAGGTCAACATGTCCAAACCGATCACTGCGATCCGATTACGAGGTTTCGCGCAGTTGCGAGGCGCAGTCCAACACCCTTGGTCAAGAACGCGCGACTGCGACGCTTCGTACACTAGATATGGTGTTGACACGGATCCGTCACCTCGATATCTCGTGGAGTACGCCCTCACAGCGCGGGCAATTTGGCCGACCAGCTGACTTGCCTTTGTCGAGCGGAGCACTTCCGGGCGCTGCTATTGCCGCTAAGCGGTAGTCGCAGCGATCCACCCGGCGGTGTCCCCCTGCGCGCTTGCGGGGTCGCGCCGTCCTGGTCACCCGGGCCGTCGCAAATCACCAGCTTTTTCAACTTGCTGCATCACGCGGCAGGTAACGCGCGAAGTGCACGCCACGGCGCGCGATGGGAAAGCTCGGTCTCTTGACCGCTGGTGACAACCACGTGAAGCGAATCAAAACAAGAACTTAGACCCGAAACTGGGCGCGTTGACGAGAAAAACCAGGCCGATTCAGATCGCCGCACAGGCGATCGCGATGAGCCGGCCGCCGCGTCCGATTCGGACGATCTCGAAACGCCCCACGAAAACGAGCTTGCAGCCCCTGGAGCAGCCCACATATGGACGCCACGATCGCCGTGAACACCACCGCCGACACATTCCCCCCCGTCGTCGCCACGACAACGCCCGCCGCCCCTGCGATGCAAGCGCCCCGTCCGGCGATCGCCATCCGCCTCGCCGACGGAACGCTCACGAAGCTGCCCCATGACGAGCTGCTCGACCGCATCGAGGTGCTGTTCGACGGCCTCGAAGGTGTGAGCGCTGACCGCCTCGTCCGCCAGACCTTGCGCGGCTTGTACGACGGCGCGTCCGAAGACGACCTCTTCAACCTGATGGTCCAAAACGCGGCCGCTCTCGTGCCCGAGAACCCGGCGTGGTCATTCGCAGCTGCGCGCGTTCTCGACCAGCTCGTGACCGCTGAAGTGGCCCGGCAGGGAATCCTCGACTTCGGTCAATGCATCGCCGCTGGCCACCGGTACGGCCTCATCGCGGACGACATCGCCGACTTCGTGCAGCGCCACGCCGAGCACCTCGACGCCGCCCTGATTACCGAACGACGCAAGCTGTTCGGGTACTTCGGCCTGCAGACCGTCTACGACCGCTACCTGCTCCGCAATCCCACGTCGCGCGCCGTCATCGAGACGCCACAGTACTTCTTCATGCGCGTTGCGTGTGGCCTTGCGCGGTCGCTCGATGAAGCCATCGCGATGTACGAGTTGATGAGTTCGCTCGAGTACCTGCCGTCGTCGCCCACACTGTTCAACAGCGGCACGCGCCACAGCCAGATGTCGTCGTGCTACCTGCTCGATTCGCCGTCCGATGAGCTCGAAGCCATCTACAGCCGGTACACGGACATCGCGCGGCTCAGCAAGTTCTCGGGCGGCATCGGCGTCGCCTACCACCGTGTCCGCGCTCGCGGTTCACTGATTCGCGGCACCAACGGCCACAGCAACGGCATCGTTCCGTGGCTCAAGACGCTCGACTCGTCGGTCGCCGCGGTCAACCAGGGCGGTCGTCGCAAAGGCGCCTGCTGCGTGTACCTGGAGAGCTGGCACGCCGACATCGAAGAGTTCCTCGAGCTCCGCGACAACACCGGCGACGAAGCCCGCCGCGCGCACAACCTCAACATCGCCAACTGGGTCCCGGACCTCTTCATGCAGCGGGTCGCCGACGACGGTGTCTGGTCGCTGTTCAGCCCGCTCAAGGTGCCGCACCTGTGCGATCTGTACGGCAAGCGCTTCGAGGATGCCTATGAGCAGGCCGAGCGTGACCGGTTGTTCGAGCGCCAGGTCAAAGCCCGTGACCTGTACGGTCGCATGATGCGGACGCTCGCCCAGACCGGTAACGGCTGGATGACCTTCAAGGACGCGTGCAACAAGCACAGCAACCAGACAGCCAAGGACGGCAACGTCGTTCACTCGTCCAACCTCTGCACCGAGATCGTCGAGGTCACCAACCAGGGTGAGACGGCCGTCTGCAACCTCGGTTCGCTCAACCTTTCGCGTTTCGTCCAGCCCGGTTCGGAGACGGTCGACGGCATGCCGATGTTCGACTTCGCGCGGCTCCGGGAGCGCGTTTCCCTCGCCGTGACGTTCCTCGACCGCGTCATCGACATCAACTACTACCCGACCACCGAAGCGCGCGCGTCCAACATGCGCTGGCGTCCCGTTGGCCTCGGGCTGATGGGGCTGCAGGACGTCTTCTTCAAGCACGGTTGGGCGTTCGACGATCCGCGCTCGCTGCGGCTCTCGACCCGCATCCAGGAAGAGATCTACTTCCAGGCGCTGACGACCTCGTGTGAGCTGGCCAAGACGTTGGGTCGGCACGAGACGTTCGAGGACACCCGGGCCGCCGACGGCCAGCTCGCATTCGACACCTGGGGCGTGACTCCGACCGACCCGGCGCGCTGGGATCGCTTGCGCAACGACGTCGCCGAGCACGGGTTGCGCAACTCGCTGCTTATCGCGATCGCGCCGACCGCAACCATCGCGTCGATCGCCGGCTGCTACGAGTGCACCGAGCCGATGGTCTCCAACCTCTTCAAGCGGGAGACGCTGTCGGGCGACTTCCTGCAGATCAACCAGTACCTCGTCGCCGAGCTGCGCGACCTGGGCATGTGGAACGAACAGATCCGCAACCAGATCAAGCGCGGCAACGGCTCGATTCAGCACATCAAGTCGATTCCGGCGCCGATTCGTGACCGCTACCGCACCGCCTGGGAGCTGTCGCAAAAGACGCTGATCGACATGGCGTCCGCGCGATCGGCCTACATCGACCAGAGTCAGAGCCTCAACCTCTTCCTCGAGACCCCGACGATCGGCAGCTGCTCGTCCATGTACTTGTACGCTTGGCAGAAGGGTCTCAAGACGACGTACTACCTGCGCTCGCGCCCGGCGACGCGGATCGCCCAGACAACGTCCGGCCGCAAGTACACCGAAGAAGAGGTCATCGCCTGCTCGCTGGAAAACCCCGAGTACTGCGAAGCCTGCCAGTAGCCCTTACGAACACGCCTCTCAGCCCCGACCGGTCCCGCATGGATCGACGCGGCTGACCCGCAACCGCTGCAAAACAGCAGCGAAAACAACAAGATCAGGAGCCAAACCATGCTGCTTGACCCCGGACTCAACCTGACGCTCCGGCCGATGAAGTACCCCCAGTTCTACGAGATGTACCGCGACGGCATCCGCAACACGTGGACCGTTGAAGAGGTCGATTTTTCGACGGATCTCGCGGATCTTCGCGGCAAGCTCACGGGCGCTGAATCGCACCTGCTGGGCCGATTGGTCGCCTTCTTCGCGACCGGTGACTCGATCGTCGCCAACAACCTGGTGCTCAACTACTACAAGCACATCAACGCTCCCGAAGCGCGGATGTACCTGTCGCGCCAGCTCTACGAAGAGGCGCTGCACGTCCAGTTCTACCTGACGTTGCTGGACACGTACGTGCCCGACATCAAGGAGCGCGAGGCGGCCTTCGCAGCCATCCACAACATCCCGTCAATCAAGAAGAAAGCCGAGTTCTGCTTCAAGTGGATCGACTCGATCAGCGAGCTGCACGTGCTGCGCACCGCCGGTGATCGACGCAGCTTCTTGCTGAACATGATCTGCTTTGCGTGCTGCATCGAAGGCCTGTTCTTCTTCGCGGCGTTCGCCTACGTGTATTTCCTGCGCAGCAAGGGCCTGCTCAACGGTCTCGCGACGGGCACCAACTGGGTGTTCCGGGACGAGTCGTGCCATATGAATTTCGCGTTCGAGATCGTGCGCGTCGTGCGGGAAGAAGAGCCCGAGCTGTTCGATCCGGAGCTGCAGCTCGCCGTGCGCGACATGATGAAGGAAGCGGTCGCTTGCGAGCTCCAGTTCGCCGAGGATCTGCTGCAAGAGGGCGTCGCCGGCCTGTCGCTCGTCGATATGCACGAGTACCTCAAGTTCGTGGCCGACCAGCGCCTGACCAACCTCGGCATGAAGCCGATGTACAACGCGTCCAACCCGTTCCCGTTCATGCAGCAGCAGGATGTCCAGGAGTTGACCAACTTCTTCGAGCGACGGACCACCGCATACCAGGTCGGCGTTTCGGGCGAAGTGCGCTTCGACGAGGCGTTCTGAACCGGCCCTTGCCGGGCTCCAACACCCATTGCACGTGGCGCACGGTCCGTCTTTGCGGGCTCGTGGTCGCGGCGGCGATGTCGTTCGCTGCGGTGTTCTTCGCCCCGGGGGCCGCTCACGCAACCAAGGTTGCTGACGGGACACGGAAGGCGGTCGAGTCCGCGGTGAAGCTGATCGACGGTGCCGTTCGTTCCGGTGAACGTGAGCGCGGCCACCGCATGGTGAAGTCGCTTCAAGAAGAACATCCGGACGCCACGCTCGGCGACCACGAACGGGTGTTGATCGCGCAGGCGTTCTTTCGGGTCGGCCAGCTCGGCGATGTCGGTCGGATGCTGCAGCGCGTGGTCGGCAAAGATGACGCGGTCCTGCGCCCGTTCGATCCGGACGCGCGGCAGGTGGACTTGCAGGCCCGTGTCGCAGCGACGGTCATGCTTGGCCACGTGGATGCCGGCGCCGAGCTGCTGCGCCGCTGTCGGGAAGCACCCGCGGGCCAGCCGAGATGCGGCACGTTTCAGACCGCGTCGATCATCAACCGATTTCAGCGTGGCCCGCTCGCCCGGCAGCTGTTGGACACGTTCGCGCCGACCCAGGGAACTCCCGCTGCCAGCTACTACATCTCGCGCGTCGACTCGGAGCTGCACAAGTCCGTCGCCAATGCCGATGTCGCGCTCGGTTGGGCGCGTGCCGGCCTGCTTCGCCACAAGCGCGACCATGGTCTGCTGTCTGCGGCTGCCCACGCGGCGCTCGTCGCCGACCGCTGGGATGCCGTGTTCGCCTACCTGCTAGCCATCAGCGCGGTCCGCCCCCAGGACAACACCATGTTCGCGGAGTTCACGCGCAGGACCGGGATTTCTGCCGTCGCCAGCGATCCGCAGCGCGCCGAACAGCCCGCACCAGTAGACGCCACACCGGCCGATACGCCGCCGTACGCCGATCTCGTCGTCGCGGCGTTATTCGCCCTCGCAGCAGCAGTCTGGTGGCGGAGTCGATCCCGCCGTTGATCATGCGTCGGCTCGCAGGCACGATTCGTCCGTGATCCTCACCGCGCCACACTCGTCGTCCACCGCACGCGGCGCCTTGGTCCTCGCCGCGACTGTTTCGGTCGCCGTCCTGCTCACGACCGGCTGCAAACAGCCCCCTGCGACGCCCGCGCAGACGAAACTCGAGCCGCTCGATGCGATCCCTGCTTTCGACATCAAGCCGGTGCAGTGGTCCGTGTCGCGCCGCGCTCGGATCCTCGCCGACGACGCCGGCAAAGCCATGGGGAAGGGCGACTGCAGCGCTGCGGCAAGCAAGCTCGTCGAGTCCGTGACGCTCGATCCCAGCCTCACATCCGCGCGTTTGTCCCTCGCTCGCGTGTACGCCCGTTGCGGCGTACCCGTCACGGCGTTGAAGGTGCTCGAGCAGCTCGTCGCCAACAGTGAGACGTCCGGCGGTTGCCGCGAGGCCATTATCGTCTCCCGCTCCGACGCAGCCCTCGCGCCACTGTGGAAGACCGCCAAAGGCCAGGCGCTGCGCAAGAAGCTTGGGGCGCTCGATGTTCCCTTGCAGAAGTGGGCCACCGACATCGCGGCCGATCTCGCCAAGGGCAAAGCGGCAGCGCTGAGCACGCTCATCCATCCCAAGGAGCCGTGGCAGTTGATTCGCTCGTGTCCCGAGTGCCTCGACGAGAAGCGCCGCAAGCCGGAAAAACGCCAACTCTTCGGCTTCAACGTGGCCCAGAAACTTGCCGCGCGCTTTCAGCCCGATGCCCGCGCGCTGGGTGCTGTGCCGCTGGTGGTCGCCAAATCGGTGACGTGCGCGGGCCGCTGCTGCCAGTGGAAGGCGCCGGATCCGCTGCCGGCCGGAAAGGCGGTCCTGTCGATGGTCTGCCTGCGTCCCATCACGCCGAAACAGGGCGCGTTGACCCGCCTCGAGATCGTGTACGGACGCCCCCTCGATGACGTGGAAGCGGCCAAGCACATGAAAGCTGCGCCCGACCAAAATGGGCGGCGGCGCGTGGTCTACATGCCCGGCCCGGCGACCGCGACCAGGTAGCCCGCGTTTCTCAACACGGCGGGGCAGCGCTATTCGCCCGCGTTCTCGGACGTGAAGATGGGCGTGGTCTTGAGCACGCAGTTATCCGGTGACGCGTCCGGGTCGCCCTTGCCGACAAATCGGTAGGTCGAGATTACTCCGTCGCAATCCAGGTCAGCGTAGGCCGATACGGTGAAAGCGGCGTCGCCGAAATAACCCGAGGCGTCGTACTCGTAAACGAACGCGTGTGCGTCGCGGAGCTGGAAGCGGCCAAGGGCGTGCCACAACGTGCGATTCCATTCCATCTTCGCGGGATCGCAAAGGTTCGTCCCTGCGAGGCGCACGCTCTCGTCACAGCAGCTCGACGCCAGGGCGGAACGAACCTTGCCGGTCGGGAACCCACAAGGCGCGCGATCTCCGGTCTTTTCGTCCATGTTCGGCTTGACGTAGTAGACGGCCGCGGCGCGACTGAGCTTGCCGAGCATGTCGATAGCTTCGGTCGCGTGATGCCGTTCCATAAGCGCCGGGACGCCGTACGCGACCGAACCGCCGATCGCCAGGAGCAAACCGCACACCACGATGGTCTGCTGGCTGGTCAGGCCGTCGCGGGAACCATTGGAATCAGCCGCGCTCACTCATTTCACCTTGCCGGCGAAGACGCCGACGAGGGTCGAAAACGCCGAACCCTTGATGCGGATTGTGATCTTCTCGCCTTCGGCCACGCCGTCGATCTCGTGGGCCTGCTTCTTCTCGAAATAGACCTCGACCCGCGTGCCGCCGAGGCTGCCGGTCGCGTCCTTGCACGTGATGACCGCGTGCTTTTCGGCCAACAACTCGCTGCGCAGCAGTCGCGCCTTCTCGTCGCCCATGTAGGCGAGCCCGGAGACGAACGGCTTGAGATTGACCTCGCAGGGCACCAACTTGTTGACGAACTTGCCTGTGTCGAGCGCGACGGCGCGCATGTCCTTGGCGTCCTTGGTCGCGATCGCGCCGCCCTTGACCGCCTTGAACACGCCGACGAGCCGGTTGTGGACCACGCCCCAGAAGTCGAAGGCGACGCGTGTCTTGGCCGCCATGCTGAGGATGTGTTTCTTGTCGCCCTTCTTGAAATACAGCGATACGCCGACGCTGCCGCCCGATCGCTGCGCACACATGAGCGCCGTCTTCCGGTCATCGAGGCCGACTTTCAAGATGGCGGTCTCCTTGCCGTCGACGGCACCGATTTCACGCGGCTGAGGGGCGACGAGCGCCTCGCATTCGAGCGTTTTGCCCACCGCGGGATCGGGATCGACCAGCACCTGCTTCAGCTCGCCCTTTCCGGCCTCCACGGCGCCCGACTGGAGCTCACCAAACATGCCGACGAGCTGGTTGCGATCAAACCCCTGCAGCTTGACGGTGAACTGCGTATCGGTGCCGAGTTCGAGGACCTTCGCGCCGCGTTTGCTGGGGAAGAAGACCATCACGCTGACGCCGTCACCGCGTCGATCTTCACAACGTACGAGCGCCTTCTGAGCGGCGACGTCACCGCCGACCATCTCGACCGCGGCGCGATCAAAGTCCGCGACGGTTTGCGGCGTGACGGCCATCTTCGAGCGGCAGAGCACGGTCTTGCCCTTGAATGTGTCGGGCCAGATCAGCGCGCTCAACAGGTCGGGTGCTTTGACATCGAACACCTGGCGCCGCGGCGAGGCTGTGACCCCCCGGAAGACGCCGACGACCTGGTTGCCGAGCTCGCCGCGGACCTCGACGTTGACCTCGGTGTCGCGATCGACGTGCAGGAGCTGCCCTTTGTCGCCCTTGGGGAAGTAGACCTGCACCGGCACACTGTCGAGCCCACCGGCCTTGGTGCGGCAGAAAAAAGCGCTGCGACGGTCGTCGACGGGTCCTTCGATCATGGCGACCGGCTCTTTATCGGCGAAATCGCTGACGGCGAGCGGGACGGGCGCGAGCAGATTGTTGCACCGCGCGACCTTGCCCTTGTGCTTGGCGACCTCCTTCTTGATCGCAGCCCAATCGATGTCCTCGGCGGGCTTGACGAGCTTGAGCTTGGACCCAGCGGCGGCGGGCTTGGCGGCTTCAGCAGCGGCCTGTTTACCGGTCGGTTCGGCGGCTTCCGCAGCGGGCTTGGCGGGCTTTTCGGCCTTGGCGGCTTCCCCGGCGGGCTTGGTCGCGGCCGCACCCGGTTTGTCGGCGGGCGCATCGTTGTTCTTTCCGCACGCGCACGCGAACACGATGACCACCGCAGAAACGGCGACGATCGGGAATCTGGACGTCATAACATGCTCCTGGACGGTTCGTCGGATGGTTAGACCCGCTGGGATCGCTGTCAATGGTTGCGGACCGTCTGGCTGCAAGAGCAACGCAACGCGGCGATTTATGCCCACGTTCTCGCCCGGCACACAACCTCGACCAACACGGATAAACGCAACACCAAACGCTTTGACGCGCTCTTGACGCAGTGTGTCAAAATCGATAGCGTCCCGCCGCTACGCAAAACGCTGCGCCATGCGGCACGGAGACACGAGATCATGCCTGAGAAGACGACAGCCTGGGTCCTCCGCAAAGGCGAGGATGACGGCAAGCCTGGCCACTTGGAGCAGGACGAAGTCACGTTGCCCGAGCTGGGCGAGTCCGATTGCCTGGTCGAGTCCATCTATGGTTGCTGGGAAGGCAACATGGGACACGCCTGCAGCCGCAAGCCGATCGACATCTGCAGGCAGCGCGGCGAAGACTTCGTCGTGATCGGCAACGCCGGCGTGGTGCGTATCCTCGAAACCGGCGATCGCGTCACCACTGTGAAGAAGGGCGACTTCGCGCTGCTTTTCTGCATCGGCAGCCGCGATAAGTGGGGCTACCCGCGGACCATCTTCGGCTACGACGCGGTCGGCACGATCGGCTTGCTCGCCAAGCGCACGGTCTGCCGCGAATACCAGGTCATCCCAGTGCCGGACACGAGCCGCCACTCGCTCAAGCAGTGGGCCGCGTTCTCCCTGCGCTACATCACCGCGTGGAGCAACTGGCACCAAGCCTACGGATGCTGGCGCGTGCAAATGGGCGTCGAGGACTGCCCGTCGCCCTACGTTTGGGGCTGGGGTGGCGGCGTGACATGGGCCGAACTGACCCTCGCGAAGTACTCCGGCGCCAAGGTGTCGATGATCAGCGGCAACCCCAAGCGGCTGCGCGCCATCGCGCGGGCTGGCATGAACCCGATCGATCGGCGCAACTTCATCAACCTCGACTACAACACCCAGCGCTACCGCAACGACCCTGAATACAAGAAGAAGTACCTCGAGTCCGAGCAGATCTTCTTGCGCACGGTCCAGGAAACGACCAACGGCGTCGGCGTCTCGATCTTCCTCGACTATGTGGGCTCGCCGGTGACTCGGGCGACGATCAAAGCTCTGTCGCGACAGGGGCTGGTTTCGACGGCGGGCTGGAAAGAGGGGATGAAGATCTCGCTGGTCCGCGCGATCGAGTGCATCAACCGGCACACCCACGTCCACACCCACTACGCTCGCTACGCCCAGGGTCGCGCCGCTGTTCAGTTTGCTGAGAACACCGGGTGGATGCCCGACGACATCTCCGAAATGGACGTCTACGCGTTCGACGAGGTGCCGACGTTGCGACAGGACTACGACGCCGGCAAATCGTCGACCTATTTCCCGATCTACGAAGTCAACAAGCCGTAGCGGCCGGAGCCATCGATGTCCGACTTTGACGCCATTCGCGGCCAAATCCGCGCCGTACAAGCCCACCATCGCGCCATCGAAGAGCGCATGCGCGGCATGCTCGTGCCCTACTCACGACGCGCGGAGATGTCGATCCCCGCGTTCAAGATGAAGGCGGGAGGCGATCCTGCGACGGAAGGCCGGGCCCAATCGCTCAAGCTGATGAACAAGGCCGCGCAGCTGCCCATCGACTTCTTCTTCTACGACCTCGAAGACGCCGCGCCGGACAACCCCGACTTCAAGGTCTGGGCCCGCAAATTCGTTGTCGAAGCGCTGTGCACCAATGACTACGGCGACCGCGTAACGGCGTTTCGGCCCAACAACATCCGCACCGAGTACTTCGAGCAAGACGTTGTCGAGGTCATCTCGCAAGCCGGGCACAAGCTGCGGGCGCTCGTCATCCCCAAGACGGAGACCGCCGACGAGGTGCGAGACGTGGCGCGAATCGTCAACGCCATCAACAAGGCGTCTGGCAACGATCACACGCTCTACCTCGAGGTCTTGATCGAGAGCCCCCGCGCGTTTGCTGAAGCGGCCGAGATCGCCGCCATTCCGGAAGTTGCAGCGTTGATCTTCGGCGCATGGGATTTCGCGCGCACGATCGGTGGGTCGGTCACGCCGCAGGGCTGGATTCACGACCAGGGCACTGTCCGCCAGCTCTTGCCGGTTATCGCAGCCGCCGAGGGGAAAGATGCCGTCGATGCTGTCACCGGGACGCTGCCGATCCGCCCGAAACGGCCCCCGGAGATGGCCGTCGACGTCTACAAGAAGGCGCTCGTGTCCGACCCTTCGACGCTCGACATCGGCGTCTACGGCATGGACTTCCTGACCACGTTGCGACGCCGGCAGGAGACGCTGGATCTTGCCCGTCGCGACGCTGAAAACGCCTGCGCCATCGGGTTTGCGGCCAAGTGGATTCTGCACCCCGATCAGATCGATCCCATCCAGGGGGCATGGACGCCCAGCCGGCAGCGCGCGCTCGATGCGTTGAAGCTGACCGCCGCCTATTGTCGCGCCGCTCAGAGCGGCTCTGGCGCCGAGGTCGATGGCTCACGGCTGGCCGACAAAGCGGTCGTCGGGACCGACTGGTGGGTCGTCAAGGCCGGTCTGCGTGGTGGTTCGATCGGCGAGGCCGACATCGAAGCGACCGGCTTTTCATTCGAAGACCTGCAGCGAACAGTCGTCACCAGGGACGCGCAGGTTCAAGGCAACTAGTGTGTCATTGCCGGG
>Ga0209992_10003543_pt1 | contig 13050 bp, 14 predicted proteins | sample 2SBtaG_2_FD_182564 | JGI IMG/M metagenome (GOLD analysis project Ga0209992, IMG submission 182564) | Deep subsurface microbial communities from Kolumbo volcano to uncover new lineages of life (NeLLi) - 2SBTROV12_ACTIVE470 metaG (SPAdes)... | ecosystem: Environmental > Aquatic > Marine >... | reverse complement strand
TTCGGGTACGTTCAGTAATCGGTCGTTTCCTTGAACACACGCGAATCTTCTACTTCAGAAACGATCTGAATCATGATGTGTACCTTGCCAGTGCAGACTGGATGGACAGGAACTTTTTCCGTCGTATTGAGGTAAGTTTCCCCATTCTTGATAAAAAGCTCAAAAAGCGCGTTCTAGATGAAGGGCTTAAGGTATATCTACAAGACAACTCCCAAGCGTGGGATATGGACAAGGAAGGGCACTACAAACTTAAAAAGCGTCGCTCCCTGAAAAAGTGCGCCCAGAACGCTTTGCTTCAAAAGTTCTCTGGTTCCTGATTACCAATTTACCGCTACCACCTGTTATTTGGGGTCCATTATCCTATGGCAGATAGTATGTTTTTATTACTCAATTGAAACCTTACTCTTAATAATGGGAAATCCTCCGGAGTCTTAAGAGGCCATTCTCAATATCAGCAATAATATCCGATATATCCTTAAGCAATGCTTAGCTACATTCTGTTGAAAGGTCATCGCCGCCCTCGATTGCGTGGACTTAAGCATCATCGACACATTAAGCTGCATAAAGCCGACTATCAAGGCATTAAAATTGCATGGGTAAGAGTGTAATTTAGCAGTGCAAATGCAGGCCGATGAACTTATGAATATCCAATTCTCTTTGGCCGCTCTGAACCTAGTATCTGTTAGGGAGGCCAAAAAACCACAGGGGACACACCAAGTTGTGGCCCTTGGTAAGCTAACCCTCTTATTTCTTGTATTGCTCTTCCCCTCTTTCGCATTCGCGTCAGAGCCAACCCATAGAACTGCGCAAACCGCTCTCCACATACTCGACTATATAAGTGTTGACTATGGCGGCATTATTTTCCTTGGAAAGGTCATCAATCAGGCCGAATACAAGGAGCAGCTTGAGTTTTCCAAGCGATCTATACAGTTGCTTGATGAATTGCCCGATCATCCCCGCAAAGAAAAGCTCGTCGCACAAGCACGGACACTGTCTGATTTGATCCGTGATAAATCCGCCTCCGATCTCGTCAGCGAAACCGCTCAGCAGCTACGACAGGAAATCATTACGGCATACCAAGTATCTGTAGCACCCAATAGCATTCCCACCCTTAAGGGCACAGCCGAATTATTTGCACAGAATTGTATTAAATGCCATGGCGCAGAAGGACATGGTGATGGCCCTGAAAGCAAAAAGCTAACGCCACCGCCCGCTAATTTCCACGACAACGCCCGCATGGGCCAACGAAATGTGTATGGCCTTTACAACACAATCACATTAGGTGTTTCAGGTACCGCAATGGAAAGTCACCCCGAGCTTACTGATGGCGAGCGTTGGTCTCTGGCTTTTTATCTCTCGAATTTGCGCATTCCAGATGACTATATTGAAAGGGGTCGAAAAAGCTGGGAGGGCAGGTCTTATCGCGGCCCGGCTCCGAGTATGGCCTCCCTGACGAGCCTGACCTCAAATGAAATATTAGTTCGTTATGGCGAGCAAACCAACGCCGTATATGCTTATCTGCGCTCCAATCCCAATGCACTGACTGCAATCAAACATTCCACTCTGTTGTTTGCTAGCGAGCAACTGGATCAAGCATTATTTTTGTACCAGAGAGGCGAACAGTCAAAAGCACTGCGCTACTCCGTCGATGCATATCTTGAGGGCTTTGATCCCATGGAGATTAGTCTGGATAACCTTGACAAGAATCTCAGACTTGAAATCGAACACGAAATGCGTGAAATAAGGCATTTGATTAGCAAAAACAGTCCTATTTCAATGATTGAGAAAAAGATTACTCATACAAAAGCGCTTCTCAGACAAGCTGACGAACGGCTACGCGCCGGGAAACTGTCTGTCACCGGTGCCTTTTTCAGCTCATTCTTTGTTTTGCTTCGCGAGGGAACAGAGGGAATGCTGATGCTCGCCGCCATCATCGCTTTTGTAGTGCGAAGCGAGCAAAGACAATTGCTTAAATATATCCATGCGGGATGGATTTCCGCGATGCTGTTGGGCGCCCTGACTTGGATTGCATCCACATGGTTGATAGAAATTTCCGGGGCACAACGTGAAGTCACTGAGGGTGTCACCGCACTTATTGCCTCTGTCATGCTGATTTATGTTGGCTTCTGGCTACATGGTAAAACGCACACGAAGTCTTGGGACAAATTTCTGGATGAGCATACAAACATGGTGCTTGAAAGGAAAACGATATGGCTACTTGCGCTTGCATCCTTTTTTGCGATTTACCGTGAAATATTTGAAAGTGTATTGTTCTATCAAGCCTTGTGGGTACAGGTCAACGATACAACCAAGCCCGCGCTATGGAACGGAATATTTGCCGCCTCATTGATTCTAGCTTCAATCGGATGGATGATTTTCAAATTTGGCGTTAGATTACCATTAGGCTTGCTGTTTGCTGCAACATCGTTATTCCTAGGACTGATGGCAGTTATATTCGCAGGCCAAGGAGTAGCCGCTTTACAGGATGCCAACATTATTACAAGCGACCCTGTCCACTTTCTTACATTGCCGATGTTGGGTTTCCATCCTACTGTTCAGACTCTACTAGTGCAGATTTCAGTTATCTGCATTCTCGCACTAAGCTATTTGCTACCCTCTCGTCGTCAATCCAACACTATCCTTGCGCCGGTAGAACATGAGAAAACTTAACCCCCTCATTGGTGTTTTTTCGGTCTACCGGTCTTAATTTTTTCCAGATCACTGAACACTTTTTTAAGCTGCCCATTGCTCAGTCCACCCAAGACTGTTAACCCTGCACGCAGCACTTCACTTTTCTTTACATGCACTTTTGACTTCATACAGATAGCCTTGATCTCAGCAATTTTTTGATATTCGTTTTGCGGCATCGTGAAGCTATCTCGCACCACTTTGCCCTTATTATTTTTCTTTAATTTTTTCGCTACCGATTTGCCTGTATATTTCCTAGTTTTTTTTTTCGCAGCTGATTTTGCTAAAGCAGGTGATTTTTTTGTTGTCGGCAATTTTGTCGGCAATTTTTTCGGTGCTGTGCTCGCAGCTGACTTTTTTGTTGTCATATCGCGCTCTTAGGATTAAAGTGACATAAATAGTGTATACCGTTTATTTCTATAATCAAGAAAAAGTGTAATCCTCGGGGGAGCAAATGGATTTGATACTTTGGCGACATGCAGAAGCCGTGGACAGCACGCCTGACCATCAGCGTGAACTCACCGCTAAAGGCCATAAACAAGCATTTAGAACAGCCGCATTCCTTAAGCAACATTTACCAGAAGCGCATCGTGTTCTGGTCAGTCCAGCGGCACGAGCTCAACAAACCGCCGCCGCTCTGTCCAGCCCTATTACTTTGGCACCGACTATCTCTCCCGGTGCATCGCCCGACGCTGTACTAAAGGCAGCACGCTGGCCTGATGAAGGTGGCACCGTGATAATCGTCTGCCATCAGCCTACTCTGGGGGAAGTTGCCGCAAAATTACTGGGAAGCAATCAAAGCTACTTAAGCATCAAGAAAGGTGCACTATGGTGGTTTACCTTGCGCGAGGGTTCCTCTGCCGCCACCCTGAAGCTGGTCATTGCACCTGACTGTTTGTAGGTGCCCTTATGTGCTGAGAGGAGCAAATCATGTATGAATCTGCGGAGCTCGGACACAAAATAGACAAAGTCACTTACAACTCAGAAGTACCTAAATTACGTGAAGCACTGCTCAATGCGCAGTTCAATCTGGCCGAAAAAGCCAAGTTTCCGGTCACCATCCTGATCGGTGGCGTTGACGGGGCAGGTAAGGGCGAAACCGTCAATTTGCTCAATGCCTGGATGGACCCACGCCATGGGGGACGCCTCAGATGAAGAACGCGACCGTCCACCGATGTGGCGGTTCTGGCGTCATATCCCCCGCACCGGGAAAGTAACGATCTTCGATCGCTCATGGTATGGGCGTGTGCTGGTCGAACGCGTTGAAAACTTTTGCTCCGAAGCTGACTGGATGCGTGCCTACGGGGAGATCAACGACTTTGAAGAGCAGTTGGTCAAGAATAATACTGTGCTGGTGAAATTCTGGCTCGCCATCACAAAGGATGAGCAACTAAGAAGATTCAAGGAACGGGAAAAGACCGGCTTCAAGCGTTTCAAAATCACTGATGAAGACTGGCGCAACCGCGACAAATGGGATGAGTATGAACATGCAGTATGCGATATGGTGGACCGCACTAGTACCGAAGTCGCATCGTGGACGCTGGTGGAAGCTAACGACAAAAATTACGCCCGCATTAAAATATTGAAGACACTGTGCAAGCAGATAGAAGCAGCGATGAAGAAAAAGAAGTAGTACCTGCTTGGTAAATTACCCTATTCATCCGAAGGTGTGTAGCGGCTCACCCCTCCGATCAACGGAATACTTTTCTCATTTCATCGCTGAATTCAGGATGACGCAAAAGATACGCTTTCTTTTCTTTCAAGAAGTCTGAGTACTCCATATCAAGCGGTCTAGCATAAGTTGGCGGCTTTGATTTATCGAACATGTCCACCAGCATTAGGTTGCCCACTTCAAAATTGAAGTGTTTCGCATCCTGCCATAGTCCTCTTGTTTTCCTCACCGGTCGGGCAAAAACATCGTTATATCCAAAAAATTGCCAAGATGGATATTCATCTTCAGATTCACTATCTATGAACTTTTTAATCTGCTTCATCTGCCACCACATGATTCCCTGATCCCGACGTAACCCATCCACCTCCATCCAATAGGCATGCCTAGGATAAATAAAGAATACCAATTCAACACCATGCTTTTTTGCTGAGCGAATCATGCGCTGCAATCCGCTTAAATCAAGCGCTTTTCTGGAGCCGTGGTCTGTGCAAAAAGATGCACGATTCTGCAGATCATGTCGAAAGAATGGAATAGGATTTTTTTGGCGATTGTAATAAAACATACCCTCTCGGGTATGCGTTGCTTTTTTTTCTTGTTGATTCCTGAGAGTAATCAAGGAATATTCAAGTGCAGAATATGTCAGCAACAAATCTACTGAATAAAATTCACTAATTGAAGCGTAATCTTTCTCACAATTGCTGATTGGCAAATGGCCGGGGTGCAATCCGACCAGCGCCCGCTTGATTTTTGAATGGTTAACCGCATACTCAAAGTCACACTGCACTTCTCCCCAGTGCGCCTTCGCAAATGCAAAGTTCATACTTTTCAAGCGGCCATTTTCCGTAAAAGATGGATTGGTAGGATCAAACCCGATCTCAGAATAAGAGCTACCCAGAATGATCGCCTCCGGCTGTTCACGCGCTAGCAGCGCCGGTTTGACATCATGTGCAAAATCAATATACGCCGGCTTGACTGCATTAAAGTTTTCGATCTCTACCGCGCGGAAATACCAGCCCGGATCGACTATCCAATTGAATACCCCAATCGCACTCAATAATGCAAAATATCCGAATGCAAACCTGATGATGAATTGCTTGAATGTCATAACGCTATCAGAACTGGAAATAAATAAATTCAGAAATTTTAGTGATTGATATCGTGCCATATACAGCACACAATACTGCCGCAATCACTAAAGTATTCGAAGGCCGCCACTTGAACCAACCCGGCTTGAAATCTTTCGGCATATTGAGACCCGGTTTGAAATCAGCCATGATCTGCTGTGTGTTCGGCATCAGCCAAACCAGCAGCAGCAGACCCCCTATCCAGTAATAAGCTGCACCCGAAATCGGCACCAGAAAGTTGGTCTTTCCAAAAGCCACACCTTGCTCTGCCAGCCACGGGCCTAATTCCCCCATCCTGAATCGCCAACCCATCGGCAACACAAAACCGTTCATGCCGAACATCGCTTTGAGCATTGCAACAGCAGACGCAAGCGTTTCCGCCCTGAACATCACCCATGCCACGACCACCGAGATAAACGTCAGAAAGGTTGCGAGTATCCGCATCGGCCATGACAGCGCCTTGGACGGATCCTGCCCCATCAGTCTTCGTAGCAGGTGCCAACCGTGATTGATAACCAGATATATGCCGTGCAACCCGCCCCAGATTACAAATGTCCACCCTGCCCCATGCCAGAGTCCACCCAACAGCATGGTCACGCCGAGATTCAGATAACGCCTTGATGTTCCTTTTCGGTTACCGCCGAGTGGAATATACAGATAATCTCTCAAGAATCTCGACAGCGTCATGTGCCAGCGTCGCCAGAATTCGATGATGTTCACCGACTTGTATGGAGAATGAAAATTCAGCGGCAATATCACCCCAAACATCCTCGATAAGCCGATTGCCATATCCGAATAAGCTGAAAAGTCAAAATACAGTTGCAGGGTATAACCGAGTGCGCCGACCCAGGCCTCGATGAACGTCAGTTCAACATTTGTCGAAGCGTCGAATATCGGCCCCACATACACTGCGACTCCATCCGCCAAAACCACTTTTTTGAACAAGCCGATGAAGAATATCGTCAGCCCCACCGCCATGTTTTCATAGCTGAATCGATAGGTAGAAGCCTGCCCGAATTGCGGCATCATTTCTCTGTGATGAAGGACGGGCCCGGCGATCAGGTGTGGAAAATACGTTACGAATAAGGTGTAGTGTATGAAGTTGTATTCCTTCACCTTGCCCTGATAGGTATCCACCAGAAAAGCGATCTGGGTAAAGGTGAAAAACGATATCCCCAGCGGCAGGATGATCTCACCCAGAGAAAGATGTGTCTCCGCGATGCTGTTGACGCTATCAAGAAAAAAGTTAGCGTATTTGTAATAACCCAACAGAAGCAGATTCGAAATAACTGCCACTGTCAGCAAGCGTTTCTGATATACCCGACTCTTCTTTACGCCCGCTTTTGCGATCCATGTACCGAACACATAGTTAAAGATGATCGAGACCAGCAACAAGCCAACATAAGTAATATTCCAGTGCCCGTAAAAAAACAGTGACGCAGCCGTCAGCCAGCCTGCCGCAACCGCATGGCTGACACGGGCAAGCGAGAAAAATCCTACCAAGGTGATCGGCAGATATAGGAAAATAAACAGATAGGAATTAAATAACACTCAGTAACCGCCTGATGTATTTACTGAAGCTGATGCGCAGTCTGTACCAGCACGTACGGCTTGACCACCACCGCCCATACCATCGCATCTGTCTCTATCCATGTGGTGGCCTGTTCGTCATCAACTTTGCCGATCTTGCCCGCATCCATCCACTCCTGGATGAACTCGGCATTGTCCTTGGACATCTGGAATGCCACCTCGACCAGATCCAACTCATCACTTACAAAAATAGCCGTGCCACTAGCGAAGAATCGTTGCAATTCCTTCCATGCGATTTGTGCGGTTTCCAGGTTAACTTTAGTTCTATACAGGTCTTCGGGGTTGTCATCACTCATACTCAAAACTCTTTCAGTTACGTTTTCAAATCCTTCAGGTAATTATCTTTCAACTGCATGTAATGCTCTGCGGAATACATAAAATATGCGATCTCTTCATCGGTCAGCTTACGCACCGCCTTGGCCGGCCTACCCATATACAACATGCCGCTTTCAAGCACCTTGCCCTGCGTCACCATGCTACCCGCACCGATCAACACATGATCCGGGATCACTGCATCATCAAGAATGATCGACCCCATGCCGATCAGGCACTCGTTACCTATCGTACAACCATGCAGGATCACCGAATGACCCACTGTTACATAGTCACCGATAATCAGCGGTGAGCCTGCCGGCTTTTCTGACGTCTTGTGAGAGACATGGCCCACGGAAAGATCCTGCACATTCGACCCCTGTCCGACCACAATGCGATTCACGTCACCGCGCAACACCGCATTGCACCACACCGAACTATCGTCACCCAACGTCACATCACCGATCACCTGACTAGAAGGATGAAGATAGGCTAGCTCGCCGATGGTAGGTGAGGTATCTATAAATGATGAAACAGCCATTCTTAATTAGCCCTCCAATTTCCATTGAACAGATTCACCTGCCCTCAATGGCACAAGCTGGTGTTCACCGAATCCTACCGTTTCAGGCACTTGCCACGCTTCCTTGCGCAACGAGACTGTAGCCGTATTGCGCGGCAGACCGTAGTAATCCGCACCGTAAAAGCTGGCAAAACCTTCCAACTTGTCGAGCGCACCCGCTGCATCAAAGGCTTCGGCATAAAACTCTATCGCAGCATGGGCGGTATAGCAGCCAGCGCAGCCGCAGGCGTTTTCTTTGGTGTGTTGCGCATGAGGCGCACTATCCGTGCCGAGAAAAAACTTGGGACTGCCGCTAGTGGCGGCACGCACCAATGCCTCACGATGTAGTTCGCGTTTGAGCACAGGCAGGCAATAATAATGCGGACGGATACCACCGACCAACATAGCGTTGCGGTTATAGAGCAAGTGATGGGCAGTGATGGTCGCGGCGATATTGTCCGGTGCTGCAGCGACAAACTCGGCAGCATTTTTAGTGGTGATGTGTTCGAACACCACGCGCAGTTCTGGCAGGTCTTTCAATAACGGTTGCAACACGCGCTCGATGAACACGGCCTCGCGGTCAAAGATGTCGATGTCCGGGCTGGTCACTTCGCCGTGAACCAGCAGCGGCATGCCGCATGCCTGCATGGCTTCTAAGGCAGGATAAGTCTTACGAATGTCGGTGACACCGGCATCGGAGTTAGTGGTCGCGCCCGCCGGATACAGCTTTACGGCATGAACGATGCCGCTGGCCTTGGCCTTTTTTATTTCATCTGCTGTCGTTTTATCTGTAAGGTACAACGTCATCAGTGGCTCGAAGTTCATCCCGTGAGGCAAGGCAGCCAGGATGCGCTCACGATAGGCTTGTGCCTGTTCGGTACTGGTTACCGGCGGACGCAGATTGGGCATGATGATGGCGCGGGCGAATTGCCGGGCGGTATCCGGCAGTACGGACGCCATCAGCGCATCGTCGCGCAGATGTAGATGCCAGTCATCTGGCCGGGTGATGGTGATGGTGTTCATGATAGGTTTAATTTCAGCATGATGACTGTAATCTCGTAGAAACATTTTCCTGTTATCCTATTTTACAGATATTAACGCGGAGTATTGCGATGGCGATATATGCAGTGGGCGATATTCAGGGTTGCCATACCGAATTGGTACAACTACTGGATACTATCCGCTTCGATCCGGCGGCGGATAAACTATGGCTGGTCGGTGATCTGGTCAACCGTGGCCCGGATTCACTGGAAGTGTTGCGGCTGGTCAAGTCGATGGGGGATAGCGCGATCTCCGTGCTAGGCAACCATGACCTACATCTGCTTGCAGTGGCTGAAGGCGTCGCTAAACCGCACCGTACCGACACGCTGGACGCGATACTCAATGCACCGGATCGTGATGAACTATTGAACTGGCTCCGTCACCAGCGCCTGATTTACACCGAAGGTCACTACGTGCTGGTGCATGCCGGTCTATTGCCGCAATGGAGCGTCAGACAAGCTAGCCGCTTGGCAAATGAAGTTGAAACCGCCTTGCGCGCGGACGAATACACCGACTATCTTGCACATATGTACGGCAATTCACCGCATAGCTGGGATGACGAACTGACAGGCTACAAACGTCTGCGCGTGATCACCAATGCCTTCACTAGGTTGCGTATCTGTACTCCGCAGGGAGAAATGGATTTCAAATTCAAGAGTGTTTTGAAGAATATCCCCGCAGGCTATCTCCCCTGGTATGAAGCACCCGAACGTAAGAGCCCAAATGCCACAGTGGTCTTTGGTCACTGGTCGGCACTCGGGCTGATGCTCAAAGACAACGCCATCGCCCTCGACACAGGCTGTCTGTGGGGCGGCCCGATGACTGCCATCCGACTGGAAGATCGAAAATTGTTTCAAGTTGCCTGCACTAATCCGGTGGCCAAGCACTGGTAACCCCCCTAGCGTGTCCCTATACCGCTTTATATCTCTGCCAACAATCTCTGCATCATTCCTTCTGCCTGCCGTGCATAACCACTGCCAAACAAATTAGCGTGATTAAGAATGTGATACAGATTGTAAAGATGCTTGCGAACAGCATAGCCCTCATCAAGCGGATAAGCATCGTGATAAGCAGCATTGAAATCTCCGGAGTATCCACCAAATAGCTCAGTCATCGCTAGGTCGCATTCGCGGTCGCCATAATAGGCAGCGGGATCAAAAATGGTCGGCGTGCCATCTCCCAGATAGGCATGGTTGCCGCCCCACAAGTCGCCGTGTAACAAGGAAGGTTGGGGCATATAGCCCTCAAAAAAGGCAGGCAGCGCAGTTATTAGTTTCTCGCCCAGATGCTGCAGCCCCCCGCCATAGCCGTTTCTTGCAGCCAGCGTCAATTGAAAACCAAGACGGTGTTCTCGCCAGAAATCTATCCACGATGCTTTCCAGCCATTCGGCTGAGGTGTCGAGCCAATGAAGTTATCCTGATCGAATCCAAAGCCATTTCCAATGCAACGGTGCAGTGCGGCAAGCTGTTTGCCCAGTAATGTTGCACTACCATGCGAACCGATCTCCAAATGTTCTAGCACCAAAAAACTCTGCCCGCCCGCCTTGCCATTGGTAACGGGGGAGGGTACAAAAACGGTGTTAGTCGCCGCGATTGCTGCAAGGCCTTCCGCCTCGGCAACAAACATCTGGTGATGTCGGGAATCATTCAGCTTGACGAAATAGCGCCTGCCGTCGATGCCTTCCAGTCGATATGCGTCATTGATACTGCCACCGCCTACTGATGATGTGCGGTTTACCGTAAAAGGACATTGCGTCGCATCACTGATGGCGGATGCGACACTGTCCCAGACTGACATGGATTACGACTTATAGCTGAATGGAATGACCGAAATGCTTCTGGTACAAATCTGCTAATTCGGCACGGGTATATTTATGGTTCTGTCCGCCACGACTGGCAATTTTGAGCGCTCCCATCAACGAAGCAAGGCGACCGGTCGCTTCCCAATCCCAGCCACTCTGAATACCGTACATCAAGCCTGAACGATATGCATCACCGCAACCGGTTGGATCGACGATAGCTTCCGGCTTGGGTGTTGGAATAACGATTTGCTTGCCACCCGCATAGATCAACGATCCATCGCCACCCAAGGTAACGATCAGTGCATCAACGCGTTGTGCAAGATCATCCAGTGTCTTCCCGGTTTTGTCCTGCAACATCTTGGCTTCGTAGTCATTCACAGTGACGTAGGTGGCCTGATCAACAAAGGTCAACAGCTCAGGCCCGGAGAACATCGGCATACCCTGACCCGGATCGAAAATGAAAGGAATATCCAGATCAGCAAATTCAAGCGCATGTTGCATCATGCCTTCGCGGCCATCCGGCGATACGATTCCGAGTGATACCTCTTTAGCTGCTGCGACATTATTCAGATGAGAATGCCCCATCGCACCCGGATGGAACGCGGTAATCTGATTATCATCAAGGTCGGTCGTGATGAAAGCCTGACCGGTGAAGTTATCCGGCACATGCTTAATATGAGACTGGGAGATACCGAGATTATCCAAGCGCGTACCATAAGGTGCAAAATCATCGCCCACTGTCGCCATGATTAGCGGACTACCGCCCAGCATCTGCAAATTGTAGGCAATATTACCTGCACAACCACCGTATTCGCGGCGCATCTCCGGCACTAAAAAAGCGACGTTCAAGATATGTATCTGCTCGGGAAGTATGTGCTTCTTGAATTGATCCTTGAACACCATGATGGTGTCATAGGCCATAGAGCCGCAAATCAGCGTATTCATTGCAAATCCTTGTATAGATTAAAACCCGCGAATTGTACCATTCCCAAAGTGGGAAGCCGTTGGAAGCAGCGTCTTCATAATGCCCACCCCGCCGTTGCATCATAAGTCCTGATCTCGGCGGCTGTGGCAAATGCTTTTAATGCATCACTGTGTTTACCCTCGCTGCCTGCGATAGCCGCTTCAGCCTGAGATAATGCTGTAGCATTTGCTATAACTCGATCAACAATCACATCCAGCGTTACCCCTCTAACCGTTGCCTCCATCGCAAGCATTGGCGCAAGCGCAGGGCTGTGTGTTGGTGGCGTGGCATTACGTGCTGTGTCATACGCCATCGCCTCTGCACGTTTTAACGACCATCCGGCTGCTTCATAAGGTGAAGCATCGTGCACAATTTCGGCGCGTTTGAACTTAGCTATCATCCGCACCTCTTCTAGTGCCTCGGTAAGTGCACTATCTTTATCAGCCGCAATCTCAGCAGCAGACATTGCAACTGTATCTTTCGTTCTAGTTACTACGCCATTTGCCAGCATGTCAGTGGTACTGCCTAACATCTTCATCCCGTCAGGCGGAGGCTGCCCCGATTCATCAACGAATGGATAGACACCAAGCAATGCAAGCTCTGCATCAGTCAGGTTATCTGTTCCGGTCATACTGGCTATTCCGCTCGGCTTACCAACCGTCACCACCTTCGTGGTCATGTTTATATATTTTATAATCTACGCTCCGTATTTAAGCCAAGTATCCTTCACAAAACCGTTCCAATATCTAGTTGTGCCTAAGAAATAATTTGATAATCCATGCCAATAGACGTAACTCACAACGCTGTTAAGCGTCAGGGATATTTCACCGCCAACGGGAGTTGCGAAGGTGTTATCAGTGAAAAGTTGTAGATATAGCGTTCCATTCACGCCAACAGTCCTATCTAGCCTTAGCCTGAAATGAACCCATGTCAGGTTGGCTATCGTTAAAGCTGGTCCAACGTTATATGACCCCGCGTGCTTTTCTAAAAGTCGGATTCTTTTGTAGGTTCTGGCTTCATCAAGTCGCACGCCTAGAAAGTTGGGGTTTTGTGTCGGTGTGAACTGGCTTGGGCTTGCGCCTATTAGGGCAAACGAAGGCTTGTTACCACCGCCGCTCATATAGAGAGAGGTATGACACGCCCAATTAAGCGTAGAGATTGACGGGATGTGCTTTGTGCTGGTGTCCTTTCTTACATTATTCATATTGATAGCGCGAATATAATCAACGGTCTCAACAAGCGGATTTCCAGCTTGCTCAAATATCGTATAAGTGGTGAAGTCCTGCTTCACACCAAGC
>Ga0209992_10003542_pt1 | contig 13052 bp, 16 predicted proteins | sample 2SBtaG_2_FD_182564 | JGI IMG/M metagenome (GOLD analysis project Ga0209992, IMG submission 182564) | Deep subsurface microbial communities from Kolumbo volcano to uncover new lineages of life (NeLLi) - 2SBTROV12_ACTIVE470 metaG (SPAdes)... | ecosystem: Environmental > Aquatic > Marine >... | reverse complement strand
CAGATTGCAGATGCAATGCAATTCGATATGGAATATGATAATCTTGTTATGACTACACAACATGGTCGAAATGGGCAAATGGCAGGAGGAGGTTTCTCTGGTAAAAAAGCACAATTAGGTGTAAGAACAACTAAAGCACTTAAAAAGGTAGGATGTTCTAACCTGAAAACTCTTATGGAAGATGATAAGTTGTTGGTATGTGATTTTGATACTATTGCAGAGTTATCTTCTTTTGTTGTAAAAGGACAATCATACGAAGGTTCAGATGGAAATACTGATGACCTAGTGATGTGTTTAGTACTCTTTGCATGGTTGACAGACCAAACCTACTTTAAAGAATTAACAAATATGGATATTCGTAAAAAATTGTGGGATGAGAAACAAAACTTAGTAGATCAAGATATGGCCCCATTTGGTTTTGTTTTGAATGGTGTTAATGATGAACATGGTGAAAAGATTGGAGAAAATATAGATGAATATGGTTCAGTCTGGAATCCAGTAGTATCTTCCAATAGAGAGTATCTAGAGGATTGGTGATAACTGAATATCATTTTTTAATTTAGACTCACAATTCAAACATACAATCTGATTCTTTTGTATCCGTTCCAAAATCGGTAATCGAAGTCTTTCTCTGAGTCCTTTCTGTCTTGAAATGATTCGGATCTCTTTGTTGTCAGGGTAGAATGCCAACGTACACGTTTCTGTTTCCCCACAGTATATACACGATTTATCTGCAAGTAATTCGTTAATCCATATATCACGTTTCCTACGAGCCTTTCTAACTCCTTCTTTGATTGTTTCCTTGTATTTATTGTAATGTTTCATAAAAATATTTATAACTCAAAAATGTTATAAATACCCTCTCTGAAAAACCCTAAAAGTATAAATACTTTCAATAACATTTCTATTAAGGAGATTGGAATGGCGTTTCAAGTTTCACCTGGCGTACAGGTAACAGAAAAAGACTTAACAAACGTAGTTCCAGCTGTTGCAACATCGATTGCTGGTATAGTTATGGCTGCACAAAAGGGGCCAACTGATACTGTAACTGCAATCGCATCCGAAGAAGAATTGGTTCAAATTTTTGGTGAACCACAGTCTACATCTAATCATTATGAAGATTGGATGGCAGGAGCTGCTTTTCTAGGATACGGCAATGCATTGAGGGTCGTAAGACCAGCAAGTGGAGCTGTGAATGCTGTGGCCACTGGTACTGCAATTTTGATTAAGAACACAGATCACTACAGAGATGGTGATGGTAGTACGGGGCCCTACGATGGTGGGGAAGCTTCCGTAGGACAATGGGCAGTAAGAACTGCCGGTGCTTGGGGTAATAGTATAAAAGTTGCTATGTGTCCAAGTGCATCAGAATTTGAGGAAACATTTGCAGGGGGTGAAAATACTTTAGGTGTTGTAGAAACTGCACTTGCCGTTGGTGACACAACTGTTGATATTGATAACAATAGTAATGGTGGTACTGGTGGTGCAAAATTCAATGTCGGTGATATTATTCACTTTCATGAAGCAGATGGTTCTGAGTATAAAGTAACAGCAATTAGTACTGATACATTAACTTTTGAAAGATTTGGTACTGCAAATAAAGCGGGTGGTGTAAGATCCATTATTGCAGATGCAACTAATGTTCGTAGGAGATGGGAATATTACGATCAATTCTCTGCAGCTCCTGGCACATCAACATTTGTCAATGACAGATCTGGTGTTTCCACAGCTGATGAGATGCACATCATAATTATAGATGAAGATGGTGATATTACTGGAACTCCCGGCGAGATTTTAGAAAAATTCGAAGCAGTATCTAAAGTTTCAGATTCAAGAACAGCAGAAGGTGCAACTAATTATTATGCAGATGTACTTTACAATAGTTCATCTTACATATATTGGATGGATCATCCTTCTGGTGGTGCGGGAACTGGTTATGGTAATACTGTATCTGCACAAGGTACAACATTGTATTCTGCATCAGCTGAAGTAATTACTTCAATTTCAATGGCTGGTGGTACAGATGATTATGCACTAACAGAAGGAGAAATAAAGGATGGAATTGACCGATTCAAAGATACCGAAACAGTTGATTTAAACCTTTTCATTTGTGGTAAAGCATCCGCAACTAAAGCAGGAAATGCTTTAGATATGTGTACTGATAGAAAGGATGCAGTTGCATTCGTTTCACCAGAACTTTCAGATGTTGTTAATGTTGCAAATGAAGTAACACAAACATCAAATGTCAAAGCATTCTTTGACGGATTAACATCAACATCCTATGGTATGTTCGATAGTGGTTACAAATACACATACGATAAGTACAATGACACTTATCGGTATATTCCATTAAACGGAGATATGGCAGGATTATGTGCAAGGACAGACCTTGTTGCAGATGCATGGTTCTCACCTGGCGGATTCAATCGTGGACAAATAAGAGGAGTTGTAAAACTTGCTTATAACCCACAGAAAGCTAACAGAGACATCCTGTATCGTGCAAGGATAAATCCAATATGTTCATTTCCAGGGCAGGGTACAGTTCTGTTTGGAGATAAAACTGCACAATCAAAACCAAGTGCGTTTGATCGTATCAACGTAAGGCGATTGTTCATAACAATAGAAAAAGCAATTTCAACAGCTTCTAAATTTCAGTTATTTGAATTCAACGATGAATTTACAAGAGCTGGATTTAGGAATATGGTTGAACCTTTCTTGCGAGATGTACAAGGTCGTAGAGGTATCACAGACTTTTTAGTTGTATGTGATGAGTCAAACAACCCAGGCAGTGTTGTTGATCGTAACGAGTTTGTCGCAGACATTTTTGTTAAACCTGCTAGGTCTATTAACTTTATTTCATTAAACTTCATCGCCACGAAAACTGGTGTTGCGTTTAGTGAAGTAGTTGGGGCATAGGGGGAAACATGGCAAACATAAACGATTTTAAAGCAACATTAAAAGGTGGTGGTGCAAGAGCTAATCAGTTCTCAGTAACTATGCCTTTCCCAGGCTTTGCAGCTGTAGGTGGAGAGTCAAGAACTATGTCATACTTGTGTAAAGCAACTAATTTGCCCGGCATGACATTGGGTGAGGTTGCGGTTCCATTTAGAGGTCGTGTTCTGTATATTGCAGGAGACAGAACTTTTGAAACATGGACTACAACTATCATGAATGATACTGATTTTGCAATTCGCAATGCAATGGAAAGATGGATGAATGAAATTAATTCAATGTCTGATAATAGTGGATTGGAAAATCCTTCTGATTATCAAGTTGATTCTTTCGTTGACCAACTTGACAGAGCTGGACAAGTAATCAAATCTTATACCTTCAGAGGTTTATTCCCAATAACAATAGCAAATATTGATTTGGGTTATGATACTAATGATGCAGTAGAAGAATTTGAGGTAACATATCGCTATCAGTTTTTTGAAACAAATACTACCAGTTAATAGTTCGTATAAATATTTACATTGATAAATTGAGTACGGAGTGTTATGGCACAATTATTTGGATTTCAAATTACGAGATCTTCTAAGGAAAAGGGAGAGCAACCTAGTTTTGTTCTCCCTAATCCAGAAGATGGAGCAACTACCTCTGCTGGGTTTTATAGTGAATTTTTAGACATAGAGGGTCAGACTAAAAGTGAAACTGACCTTATTAGGCGGTACAGATCAACTTCAGAACATCCAGAATGTGATCTCGCAATCGAAGATATTATTAACGAATCAGTAAATACAGAAGAATTAAAATCTCCTGTATCACTTAATGTTGATAATCTCCCCTATTCCACTAAAATCAAGCAAAGAGTTAAAGAGGAATTTGAACAAGTATTGCACTTGTTGGATTTCCATAATAAGGCACATGATCTTTTTAGGCGATGGTATATAGATGGAAGAATTCATTTTCATAAAATTGTAGATGAAAATGAACCACAAAAAGGAATACAAGAATTAAGATATATTGATGCTTTAAAAATAAAAAGAATAAGAAAAGTAGAAAAGGATGTAACACCTAAAGGTTCACCTACTTTAAATGTACTAGAAGATTATTATGTATACAATGAAGGTGGATTATCTGGTAAAGATAGTGGAAGTGCAGCTAGTGGTACTCTTAAAATTACCTCTGATGCTATTGCAAATTGTCCTTCTGGACTATTTGACCCTAATAAAGCTTTAGTTCGTTCTTATCTACACAAAGCAATCAAGCCTGTCAATCAACTAAGAATGATTGAGGATGCGGTAGTAATCTATCGTATTGCAAGGGCTCCAGAACGAAGAATTTTTTACATAGATGTTGGTAATCTACCTAAAGTAAAGGCAGAACAATATCTAAAAGATGTCATGAATCGTTATCGTAACAAGTTGGTGTATAATGCATCAACTGGTGAGATAAAGGATGATAGACAACAAATGAGTATGTTAGAAGATTTCTGGTTGCCTCGTAGAGAAGGAGGTAGGGGTACAGAAATTACTACATTGCCAGGAGGTTCAAATCTTGGTGAAATAGATGACATACTATATTTTCAAAAGAAATTATACAGATCCTTAAATATTCCCATTAGTCGTTTAGAGACTGAGAGTGGATTTAATATGGGTCGAGGCGCAGAAATAACAAGAGATGAAGTAAAATTTACTAAGTTTGTTCAAAAACTGCGAAGAAAATTTAATGTTCTTTTTAACAATATCCTTAAAACACAATTAATACTCAAGGGTGTTGTTGCAGAAGAAGATTGGTTAAGTATCAAGGATAATCTTTCATATCAGTATATGAAGGATGGACATTATGCAGAAATGCGAGATATGGATCTATTGCGTGACCGCTTAGAAGTTTTGGGTACAATAGAACCATACATTGGACAGTATTTTTCTAAGAAATACGTTCAGAAACAAGTATTCAGAATGTCAGACGATGAGATTGACTCCATGCAAAAAGAAATGGATGCAGAACCAGAGCCTGAAGAAGATGAGGACATATAACAATAACTTGGAGATAAATTATGAGTGAAGTACCAGATATGATTTCAGCAGTAGTTGGAGACAACAAAGTAGAAGCAGAAACCCATTTTAAAAACACAATGTCAACAAAAATAGGGGCTGCATTAGATTTAAAAAGAGTCGAAGTAGCGAATTCTTTAGTTCAAAAACAACCAGAACCAGAACCAGTAGAAGATACTGCCGATGAAACAGTTTAAAGAATTCAATACATGGGTCGTAGAGAAGGATGAACATAAGAAATCATCCACTTACAAAAAACTTACACCTAAAATGAAAAAGGCTGTAGATGATGTCTTTTCCACAATGGAAAAAAATCCAAGTGATTTTCTAAGTACATTTGATAAGAATGTAGAGAAAGTTGCAAAGAAACATGGTGTAAAAGTTAAAGATATTATGAATTATTTTGATAAAGAAATGCTAACAATTTAGGATAAACTATGGCAAATTCAATTATAAATTCACATAGAAAAAGCACTTTACACATAGATACTACTGATGGTGCAATAACCTTAGCGGAACTTACCGCATCTGGTGAAGCTACTGTTGTAAAAGCAGCTATTGTCGATATTTTCTGGCAAACTGCAACTTCAATTACAATAGATAGGGGTGGTACTGCTGTTCATGCATTTACAGGCACAGGACATTGGAATTTAGGTGCAGCTGGAGCTGTTTTGTCAGGAGACAATACAGAAGATATAGGTATTACAGTAGCGGGTGATTCTTATGCCGTTATTGTTGTACACAAATCATACTAATAAGGGGTATACATGAAATTAATCACAGAAATGTATGATAATTTTGAAATTCTTACTGAAGGTAAGGGTGGAAAAGATTTAAAAATCAAAGGGGTTTTCATGCAGGCTGAAACCAAAAATAGGAATGGTCGAATGTACCCTCTTGATACTTTAACAAAAGAAGTTAAGAGATATAATAAGGAACTAGTCGAAAAGAAACGTGCTTTTGGAGAGTTAGGTCATCCTGACGGCCCAACAGTCAACTTGGACAGGGTTTCTCATTTAATCGAAGAACTTTATCCCGAAGGTAATAATATTATCGGGAAAGCAAAGATTCTTGACACACCTAATGGTAAAATTGTCAAGGAACTTTTAAATGCAGGTGCAAAACTTGGAGTCTCTAGTAGAGGAATGGGAACACTTGAAAAGAGGGGTCAAACTAATGTAGTTAAAGACGATTTTTATCTTGCAACAGCAGGAGACATCGTTGCTGATCCGTCTGCACCAGAAGCGTTTGTGGAAGGAATAATGGAAGGAAAAGAATGGGTTTGGGATAATGGAATTCTTAGGGAATCCGAAGTTGCCCGTATTCATAGAGTTGCTTCTGAGAATAAACAACTTGAAGCCTTTGAAATGTTTCTTTCAAAACTCTAATTTTTATAAATATAATTAATCAAAACTTTACAAGGAGACTTAAAATGTCTGAAGAAACTAAAGAAATGGAAGAAGTGGTAAAATCAGAAGAAGTCGAAGAAGAAGCTGTTTCAGAAATGAAGTACATGAAATCAGCGACTAAACATGACGGAGATGATGCTGCCAAGAAGAATCCAGATATGGCCAAAGACGTAAAAAAGGCTAAATTGAATAAAGAAGAAGATGAATCTGACGAAGAAGAAGAAGATTCTGAGGAAGAAGAAGAGCAGACTAAAAAGGAAGCTCTTGAAATTCCTAAATTAAAATCAGAAATTCTTGCTGGTCTAGTTGATCACCTAAAAGGTCTTAAAAAAGAAGATCTTTCTAAAATCTATGGTTCACAAGTCATAGGTGAAGAAGAAGAAGGTGATGATGATGACGAGGAAGAAGAAGATCCAGAAGAATCAAAGAAAGTTAAAGAGTCCATTGACCAAAAAATCGAAGATTTAGATGTTTCACAAGATGTTGAAGCATTGGTTGACGGAGAAGAACTTTCGGAAGATTTTAAGACAAAAGCTGCAACTATTTTTGAAACTGCAATTAAGTCAAAAGTTCGTTCTGAATTAGAAAAAATACAGGAGGAAAACGACAAGCAAATGAAAGAACTTGCAGAAACCTCAATGACTTCTATGGTTGAGAAAGTCGATGACTATCTTAACTATGTTGTTGAACAATGGATGTCTGAAAACGAACTTGCTATTGAGCGTGGCCTCAAAGGTGAGATTGCAGAAGATTTCATAAGTGGTCTAAAAGGACTATTTGAAGATCACTACATTGATGTTCCAGATGAAAAGTATGACATTCTGGAAGCCAATTTGACTAAGATAGAAGAATTGGAAGAAAAACTAAACAAACAGATGGAAGAAAATGTCCAGTTGAAAAAAGCAAAAGGTGAACTTGTAAAAGAGTCCATGATTGCTGATATTGCTGATGGGATGACTGATACTGAAACTGAGAAGTTCCAAAGTCTGGTTGATGATGTTGAGTTTTCCGATGAAGATTCTTACAAAGAGAAACTTCAAACGATTAAGGAAAGCTATTTTGGAACTGGAAAAGTAGAAGCGAAGGAAACTGAGGTTCTTACTGAAGAAGGTTCACAAGAAACTCAAGAAGTATCTGGATCTATGGCAAAGTATATGTCTGCTATAAAGAAAGATAATTCAAGAGCAAAAAAATAATATCTGAAAACTTTAAAGGAGTAATTTATGTATAATTCAGAGCAACTCCAAGAGAAGTGGCAACCAGTATTGAATCATCCTGATCTCCCTGAGATCTCAGATTCTTACAAACGTGCGGTTACCGCTGTTATCTTGGAAAACCAAGAACGAGAAATGAAAGAGCAACGCGGAATGCTTGCTGAGGCAGAGATGTCCACAGCTGATAATGTTGACAACTGGGATCCAGTTTTAATTTCTCTAGTACGTCGCGCAATGCCTAACTTGATGGCATATGACATTTGTGGTGTTCAACCAATGAGTGGCCCCACAGGACTTATTTTTGCGATGAAAGCAAGAATGGGAGAAGGTGCAACATCCGTTGCAGAAGCCCTTCATGACGAAGCTGATACTGCTAAGTCTAGTGCATTTGTTGCAGCTGACTCACAAGCAGGTACAGAGCCTGGTGTCCTTAACGGAGGTCAAGCTAGTGTTACAACTCAGGCAGGAGATCCAGACATTTGGGGTATTGATACCGCTGGTGTTTATAACGTAAAACCTGCTGATACTACAGCTTCAGGAGAAACCTATGATGATTCAGGTGCTCCAGTATTCCAAGACATGGGATTTACCATTGAGAAATCAACAGTTACAGCAAGGACACGTGCCCTGCGTGCTGCGTACACAATGGAACTTGCACAAGACCTAAAAGCAATTCATGGTCTGGATGCAGAATCCGAATTGTCAAACATTCTCAGCACAGAAATTCTTGCTGAAATCAATCGTGAGGTAGTTCGTACTATCTACATTACTGCTGAGAAAGGTGCTATCGCAACTTCTTCGGCTGGTATTTTCGACTTAGACACAGACTCAAATGGTCGTTGGTCAGTTGAAAAATTCAAAGGTCTGATGTTCCAAATCGAGCGTGATTGTAACGATATTGGAATCAGAACTCGCAGAGGAAAAGGTAACTTAGTTGTTTGTTCAGCTGATGTTGCATCCGCATTGTCAATGGCAGGAGTCCTTGACGTAGGTGGATCTGGAGCAGGAAACTTAAATGTTGATCCTAGTCCTTCAGGAAGTACTTTTGCAGGAACAATTAATGGTCGAATCAAAGTCTATGTCGATCCTTATAACTCCGTTGTAAGTGCAAGTGCCGCAAATAACTGGTATGTAGCTGGTTATCGTGGATCTAATGCTTATGATGCAGGATTGTTTTACTGCCCATACGTTCCATTGCAAATGGTTCGTGCGGTTTCCGAAGCAACTTTCCAACCACGAATTGCATTCAAGACACGTTATGGAATGGCAATTAATCCATTTGCAAAAGTTCATTCATCAAATACTGGTGCTAATGCAACTGACGCAATACCATTTGATCCCGATAGTAACTGTTACTATCGCCGAGCTCGTGTAAGTAACTTGATGTAATCATCAAAATCTAGAGGGGAAATCGTTATTTTCCCCTCTATCCCCTTTATTATAAATCAACCTAAACAGAGAAATTTTTATGTTAGAACAAATCTCAGGGTGGATTAAACAAGTAACAAACATAGGATTAGGGCTTATTGCTCTAGGTGTTGTTCTCCAAATTTTATTTGGAGCTGCAGTTCCATTCTTAGGTTTGGATGTAGTTGGTTCAGTCGTAACACTTGTAAAAGCGTTAGGATCTGAAGGACTAGTCGGTTTAGTCGCCATATGGGTACTTTGGGGAATATATTCAAAACCCTAATTTATTAATATAGGGGGGGATGGATTCTCCCCTATTTCCTTCCTTATAAATACTAGTGTAATAACAATGATAAATTAATATGGCAGACACTAGTCAACCCACAGTATTTGATTATGCAACTTCAACTCAATGGAGACTTGCGTTTAATCGTGTACCCAAAACAACTTGGTTTTGTACAACTGCAAATATTCCAGGCGTAACTTTAGGTGAAGCACAATACCCCACACCTATGTCTGATATGTTTATTGCAGGAGATAAACTTACATTCGATACTTTAAATATAACTTTTATAGTAGATGAAGAACTTCAAAACTATAGGGAACTATGGGAATGGCTAACTGGTATTGGTTCTCCTGTAAAACACACACAATGGTCTGATGTATTATCAAAAGGAGATGGTCTTACAACAACCTTTAGTGCAATAGGAACTGATGACCAACTAGACTCTAGAACAGCATCTGTAATGCAGAGTGGTACATCTACTGAATCAAATTTGTACTCAGATTCAACATTAATTGTTTATAATTCTAAGAATATACCAAAAGTAGAAGTTAAATTTAAAAATATGTTTCCTACAAGTTTATCATCTTTAGATTATTCTCAGGAATCCACAGATGTTGAATATTTTAAAGCTTCTGCAAGTTTTAGGTATCTTTATTATGAGTTTGGTACTGTAACATGATAAATACTGACAAGTAGCCTAAACATTAAAAATAATTAAAGTGAGTCCACTTGATTAGGCTGTGAGACAATATAGCTTACAATGTTTAGGCTACGTTTTTTATTATTATTAGACTTGACTTTTCCGTTTCTATATGGTACTATGAGTATGTCGAGTTTCTAATAACTGAATCTATAGAATAACTATGACTTTGACAGATATACAAGAAATGGTCAGAAAAGACCTAAAAATCAATGATCTTGAATTAGATATTGAATCTTTACGAATCCCCTCTTTACATTCCAAATATTTACAACTACTCACAGAGAATTCCCTTCTTTTAAAAAAGACACAGGGAGAGCTTAATGTTATGAAAAGAGATAAATGGATATTTTACACAGGGAAAGCAACAGATGAAATTTACAAGGAAAAGGGTTCTTTTGATGTTAAGTTAAATACTAAAGATGACCAAAAGACTTTTATAGAGGCCGACAAAGAATATCGAGAATTAAAAGGAAAAGTTGAGTACTATGAATCTGTAGTCGAATATCTACAAGAGATAGTGAGATCAGTTAGTAATCGTTCTTTTCAAATAAAAAATGCTATAGAATGGAGAAAGTTTGAGGCTGGAATATGATATTATCATCCATAAAAAGGATGATGTATATTTTCAGATTGAATGTGAAAGAAGTATAGCAAAAGAATTAAACGAATATTTTAGTTTTGAAGTGCCTGGTGCAAAGTTTATGCCCTCATTTAAAAACAGGCTCTGGGATGGAAAGATTCGATTATTCGACATACGGAACAATCAAATTTACGTTGGATTGTCCGATTATATCTACAAATTCGCAACAGCAAAAAAATATACTATAAGTGGTGGAGTTAAAACTCAACTGGAAATTGATGTTGATACTGTAAAGTCTTTCGTAGACAGTTTAAAAAGTACAGTAGAGATTAGAGATTACCAGCTTGATGCAGTACAACATTCTATTAGACATGGAAGATGTATACTGGTAAGTCCTACGGCAAGTGGTAAGAGTTTTATAATATACACATTGATACGTTACTACCAACAAATCATTGATAACTCACATATTTTGTTGTTAGTACCACGTTCATCATTAGTAGAACAAATGTATACAGATTTCCAAGACTATGGCTGGGATTCTGAAAAGTATTGTCACAGAATTTATGCAGGAAAAGATAAGACATCACCAAAACTTGTTCACATATCCACATGGCAATCCATATATCAATTACCAAAAAAACATTTTGAGAAATACAAAGTTATACTAGGAGATGAGGTGCATACATTTACAGCCAAGTCTCTTAAAACCATAATGCAGAAAACGACAGATTGTCCATATAAGTTTGGATTAACAGGAACACTTGATGATGCAGAAAGTCACCATTTGGTTCTTGAAGGTTTGTTTGGATCTGTTAAAAAAGTTACTACTACGAAAGAACTGATAGATGCAAAACAAATTTCTGATTTGAAAATTATAGGAATTGTCTTGACTTATTCAAAAGATGAGTGTATAATAAGAGACTATAATGAAGAAATAAAATTTATAACAGAACATCCTCAAAGGAATAATCTGATTAGAAATTTAAGCATTGATCTAAAGGGTAATACTTTAGTCCTTTTTTCGTTAATTAAACATGGAGAGTTATTACACGAACTCATAAAGGAGAAAGCCGATGTTAATAGAAAAACTTTTTTGGTTTATGGAGCTACGGACTCCGAAACAAGAGAAAAAATCAGAGGAATCGTTGAACGAGAACGAGACTCGATTGTTGTCGCCAGTTTTGGTGTATTCAGTACTGGTATCAATATTAGGAATCTTCATAACATCATCTTTGCTAGTCCTTATAAAAGTCGTATCAGAAACCTACAATCAATAGGTAGAGGATTACGAACACATGAAAGTAAGGCTATTGCAAAGTTATATGATATTGCAGATGACTTTAAAAATAATAACCATACGATAAAACATTTTGTTAAACGTATTGGTATCTATAATCAAGAAGAATTTGATTATGAGATTGTTAAAATTAATTTAAAACCTCAAAATGGAAAAGAAACAACACTATGTTGATAATAAGTTATTTTTTGCAGAAATGCAAAAGTGGAAAGATGAAATTGCCGAACAAGAAGAAGTTGATGATTTACCCCCTATGGTTACAGAATATATGGGTGAATGTTTCTATAAAATTGCAACTCATTTATCTTACAGGCCAAACTTTATTAATTATACCTATCGTGAGGAGATGATAGGTGATGGTATAGAGAATTGTATTAGATATGCAAAGAATTTTAATCCAGATAAATCTAAAAATCCTTTTGCATATTTTACACAAATAATATACTATGCTTTTATTCGTAGAATTACGAAGGAAAAGAAACAAACAGCTATTAAAGAAAAAATTATTGATAACACATCAACCAAGACATATGATATTATGGAAGGTGACGATGATGTATATTCAAATACATATATGGAATTCTTACGAGATAATCTTGATGAGAAGGACATACCTAAACCTAAACGTAAAAAATCCAAAAAAGGGATTGAACATTTCATAGAGGAATTAAATGAAAACGAAATTTGAAGAATATGTAGAACAAGTTGATAAACTTATTAAAGATTATACTAAAAAAATTCATATTGCTGAATTAGATCTTATTGTAGAATCTATAGAAGATTCTCCAGCTGGAACTGGTAAGATGGATTTTTGGTTGGAAGATATTGTTGATAGTGAACTTATTTCAAGGAAAATGTCTGGTGAGTAAAATTGCAATATTAACCGATACTCATTTCGGTGCGAGATCAGACAGTTTAATATTCAATGATTTTTTTTATGACTTTTATGAAAATCAATTCTTTCCATACGTTAAAGAACATCCAGAAATTACTGCTTTTCTACATTTGGGAGATTGTCTAGATCGTAGAAAATATATTAATTATAAGATTGCAAAGGATTTCAGAGAACGATTCATTAGAGGATTGGATGAACTGAATATCCCTTGTCATTTTATAGTGGGCAACCATGACATATATTATAAGAATACTCTTGAGG
>Ga0209992_10003540_pt1 | contig 13062 bp, 14 predicted proteins | sample 2SBtaG_2_FD_182564 | JGI IMG/M metagenome (GOLD analysis project Ga0209992, IMG submission 182564) | Deep subsurface microbial communities from Kolumbo volcano to uncover new lineages of life (NeLLi) - 2SBTROV12_ACTIVE470 metaG (SPAdes)... | ecosystem: Environmental > Aquatic > Marine >... | reverse complement strand
GCCGGGCGATCAGCGCCCCCGTGTCCAGGTCCCACAGCTGGACGAAGCCCCGCCGGTCCCCCGACGCCAGCACGCGGTTGTCCGGGCTCACCGCCGTGGCCGTCACCCCATGGCCGTGGCGCAGGACCTGCCCCCCGTGGGTGGCGAGGGGGATCAACACGGATGACTCCTGGGCGGGGGGCTCGGGCTCGGTCACGGGGGGCTCTGGCGGGGGTGGCTGCGGCTCTTGCAAGGCCGGAGAGGGTGCGGCAGGCCTGCTCGGATCGGTCTCGCCCGGCGTGGGGCATGCCAGCAACAGGACCGCGAGCCAGGCCCACACGAGCGCCTCCGGGAAGAAAGTGGATCGTACCCCCATGAACAACGCCGCTTCTCCAGCCACCGGGACCAACTCCGGCTACCCTTGGGGCCATGTCTCGCGTCCTTCCGCTCGGTTGCCTGTGCGCCACTGTGCTGTGTGGCTGCTGGTGGAACGCCGGCGTGCCCGAGACGGACAGCTGGACCGAGCGGTCCGACGACGCGGGCGACGATGAGCCCCGGCCCGAGCCCCAGGACCCGTCCTTCTTCAACCCGGACTTCTGGACCCTGGAGATCTGGGGCTACTACGACGGGGAGCGCCTGACCGACTTCCAGTACCACGCGAGCTCGTCCGGGGCGGTGCCCGCGTTCGCCATCGTGCGCTTCACCGACCCCCAGTGGCGGGACGACGAAGAGGAGTGCTACTGGGCCGGCATGGTCAAGGTCCAGGGTTGGACCGTGCTCCAGGAGGACCAGTACGCGGCCTGGGGCGTCACCTTTGAGCAGACCGACACCACCTGTCGGGACTTCGACCCTGGGGTCTGGCGGGAGAACACGCCCACCACGATGCTCGAGAACCACTACTACACGATGGCCTACCTGCCCGTGACCGGCGAGCTCCAGGACGCCCTGAAGCGCGAGACCGAAGGCCCGATGGCCTGGGCGGCTCGCGACGACGAAGCGGCGGTGACCTTCCAGTTCGGGTTCGAGCACGAGCTCGGCACCTTCGACCACTTCATGGCCGGGGCCGCGTACCCCCTGAAGACCGAGGGCGAGAACGTGGTGGTGTGGAGCCCCACCGGGCGGCCCTACCCGCTGGACCTGGACGGCGAGATGGCCAAGCACGTGGTGGTCGCCGGATCGCTCACGCCCTTGGACATGGACCTGTTCTTCGCGGAGTAGGGTCAGTCCTGAGGGGCGCCGCGCCAGGACACCCCGGCTGCCATGCCCCACCCCGTCGACGCGTTCTGGGCCCAGTAGATGTGCTGGACGCTCGCCTCGAGGTTCAGCCCCCGCCACAGGGTGCCGGCCAGGCCCGCGGTCCACGCGTGGTGGGTCTTGGCCAGCGGATCTGCGCTGGGGCTCCACACGCCGTCGACCCCGATCTGCAGCCAGCCCAGGGACCTCGCGCCGGCGCTGGGCGCCAGGCCCGCCTGGAGCCGGTAGGTCAGGGCGTTGGCGCGGCTGGGCTCGGAGCGGCCGGTGGGGATGACCGGAGTGCGCCAGCGGAACCCGGCCTCCTGGGCGAACCAGAGCCAGTGTGGCCCGACCGGCACGGCCTGGCCCGCGGCCGCCACACCCTCCAGGTCGACCTGGGGCTCCCCCAGGGCTGGGTGCAGGGTCGGCACGGCCCCGCCGTCGTGCAGGGGAACCCGGGTCGTGAGGGCCAGCGACGCCGGGGCGTCGAGCCAGGGCACGTCCCACACCAGGCCCAGGGCCAGCTCGGCCGGGCCCCGGCTGTTGTAGACCCAGCCCGTGGCCGGGTCGGTGTTCCGGCCCCAGGCATAGGCGGTCTGGACCACCGCCTGGAGTCCCGCAGGGAGGCCCACTTCGGCGTAGAGCGTGGCCAGCTGGCCGGTGTACGCCAGGTCCGAGGCCTCTGCGACGTCCGGGTCGTCGTACACCGAGGCCACGAACGCGCTGCCGCCTACCTTGACGTAGTGACCGCCGGGGTCTCGGACCCAGGGACCGGCGTGGGCCGGGGCGAGGAGCAGGGGAAGGGACCACCACATGCAGGGCCAGGATGACCCGCCGCAGAAGGGGTTGCACCCCGGGTGCCAGCGGAGGTCTGGCGCCCGGGGGTGCAGGGTGTCTGGTCAGTCGTTGGCCCCCGGGGGCGTGGGGCGCCCAGCGCTCGCGGGAGGGCTCTGCCGCTTGCCCGGTCGGCCCTGGGCACCGGGCTTGCCGGCCATGCCGGGGTGCCCTGCGGCACCGGGCTTGCCGGGCTTGCCGGGCTTGCCGGCCTTGGGACCCTTGGCCGCCTGGCGTGCCGAGAAACCTTCGGCCTTGTCGACCATCAGCGCGTGCAGGGCCTTGGACTGCTTGGGGCTCAGCGCCAGCTCCTCGACGATGTTCGAGTACATCACCTTGACCCGGGGCGGGATGTCATCGGGCCACGTCAGCCGGCCCTTCTTGCGCCCCTTGGAAGGCGGTGACACCTCGCCTGGGGCCCCTGGACCGCGCTTGTTTGCCGCGCCGGGCACGCCGGGGACCGCCCTGCGGCTCGGGGCCTCGTCGGCGAAGTCCGGCGAGAAGCCGTCGACGCCGATGGCCTCTGCCGGGCGTGGGGTCCAGCCGTCCTGGGCGATGGCTGCGCCACCGATGCCGAGAGCGCCGAGAATCGTGCCGATGAAGATGGAACGCATCATTTTCTTGTCCTCACTTTGGGGGTGCTCCCCGGCATGGGAAGCACACTCATGGACGGGGGCCGTGTTGCGCGCCTCTTGGCAGTCGGTGAAGGCGTCTTGTGAACTGTGAAGGAACGTGAAGATGAGCCCTTGGGAGGTCCTGGGCGTGCCCGAGGGCGCTGAGCCCGCCGAGGTCAAGCGGGCCTGGCGGCGCTTGGCCCTGAAGCACCACCCCGACCAGAACCCCGACGACCCCGAGGCCGACGCGCGCTTCAAGGCCGTGCAGGCGGCGTACGAGGCCCTGACCAGCGGAATCGACGCGCCTGCCGCCGGCCCGAGCGAGCACCCCTCCGACGACTGGCTCGACACCTTGGCCTGGATGACCGCGCACCACGCCCAGCAGGTCCTGGTCGAGATCCTGCCCCGCTACATCGCGCGGTACGGGCTGGGCTACACCCTGGGCTGGAAGCTCCGCGAGGCCCTCGAGGCGCGAGATCTGGCGGGTCAGGCCCCAGCACCCTCGCCCGGTCGCTGGCAGCGCTGGCGCATCCGACGCCGCCTGCGCCACGTTCACGTCGACGTGAGCGAAGCCCGCTGGGCCAGCAACCTGGTGAGCCTGCGCCGGACCCACAAGGGCTCCCAGCTCAACCTGGAGGCCTATGGCTTCTGGCGCCATGCCCCGCGAGACGAGGACGACCTGCGCCAGGCCGTCTTCCGGACCGTGGAGCTGGGCCTGGCCGGGGCCGTGCCCCTGGCGATGGGCCTCACCCGAGCCCCCGCGTCCCTGGAGGCGGCAGTCCAGGCCGACGCGGAGCGGTGGCGCCAGCAGAGGCTGTGGCGGGGCGTCTGGATGGGCGTGGCGCTGCTCGGACTCACGCTCGTCTCAGCGGCCTGGTTCTCATGATGCTTCTCATTCAGGGGGCGAGGCCGGGGGCTCAGCGCCCCACGCAGAAGCCGAAGTCGGTTGCTTCGCCTGGGGCCAGTTGCAGGTTCCACCAGTCCCCGCTGAAGCGCACCCGGCTCCCCAGCGGGTCCGCCTGGGCACTCCACCAGGAGTCGAGCGGGCCCCCCAGCTCGGCCACCAGGGCCCAGGTGAGCGGGTCGTCGCCGACGTTCTCCACCACCACGTCGGCGCACCAGCCACCGGACCAGCTCGAGCTGACCTCCCACTGGAGGGACAGGGGCTGATCCGGGTCCACGTCGCCGGGGGCCGAACTCTCGCCCAGCCAGCCCTCGGGATCCCCCCAGGCTCCCGGGGCCGCCAGGTCCTCGGCCGCTGGGCCGTCGGCCTCGTCCGCGCCGCCGACCCGGGCCTGGAAGTGCACCAGCTGGGCGGCGGCTTCGATCAGGCCCGGCAGGCTGCCGTCGTGCAGCTCGGCCAGATCCCGCTCGGCACAGTCCAGGGCCAGCTCGTCGCTGCCAAAGGCCCAGCGGGTCCACTGCTGACGGAGACACGCCTCGACCTCGTCGCTGCCCGCCAGGACCTGGGCGAGCTCGGCCCCCCCGACGAAGTCGGCGTCGGTCGCCAGGGACCGGGTGATCGCCCCGCTGGCGTCGATGGACCCGCCCCCGTCCCGGTCCCGCCAGCGACCGACCCCGTCGTGGTGCTCCAGGGCGAAGCCGATGGGGTCCATGAGCTCGTGGCAGACGGCGCACTCCGGCTGCTCGCTGTGGGCGGCGTAGCGCTCCCGGGTGGTCTGGTCGTCCCGCTCCTGGGGCGCGGCCGTCTCGAGGTTGGCCGGAGGCTCGGGCAGGTCCTGGCACAACAGGCGCTCCCGGACCAGCTGTCCCCGGTGCACCGGCGACGACCCCGTGGGCTGGGCGTGGGTGGCCATGACCGCACCCCGCCCCAGCACTCCGGGCTCGTCGAGGGTGACCAGCCCGTAGCCGCCCAGCCCGACCTCCAGCGGCTCGGCCACGCCGTAGAACTCGGCCAGGGACGCATCGAGCAGGGTCTGCTCCGCGCCGAGCAGTTCCCCCAGCTCGCCGCCCTGGGAGAACACCTGCCCCGCCAGTCGGCGCAGCTCCTCGTCCAGGCCGTCCCGGACCACGGTGGAGAACTCGGGGTAGGTGTCCTTGTCGCGACTGACCGAGCCCAGCGGCTCCACCTGGAGCCAGCCCACGGTGAAGCGGCGAAAGCCTTCGTCGGCCCGGACCGTCGCCAGCAGACGCGCCAGCTGATCGGCGAGCCCGGCGGGATCGCTCAGCTCGCCGGCGGCCGCGGCAGCGAGCAGGGGGTCGTCGGGTGTGGAAGCGGTGACCAGGTAGCTGAGCGCCGTGGCGAGCTCCCAGTCGCTCAGGGCGAAGCGATCCTCGTCGTCTCGGGCCCCCAGCTCGGACCGGTAGAGGAAGTGCGGGGACTGGAGCATCGCCTCGATCACGAAGCGGATGCCAGCGTCGAAGCCCTCCAGGACAGCGACCTGGGACCACAGCGCGACATAGGCCTCCTCGTCGTCGGGGGTCAGCGGCCGGCGGAACGCTCGCAGCCCGAACCGGGCCACGAAGGTCCGGGCGCAGGCCTCGTCTTCCCCTGCGCAGGGGAGCAGTCCCTCCAAGTCGGCCAGCCCGGCGACCTCCTCGGCCAGGCTCTGGACCTGCTCGGCCTGGAGGCGATCGAGCACCAGGGCGTCGGCGTGGTTGCTCCAGCCCCCGACCGCCGGATCCGCGGCAAGGCGTCCAGCGAAGTCCCCGTGCAGGCCCAGCAGGTCCTGGATGGAGGCGGACAGCTCGTCCGGGGTCAGCCTTCGCAGCCGCCGATCGCCGGGCTCGCCCCGCACACAGGACGCCTCTTCGGGCCCTTCGCAGTCGGCCCCGGTGGCCCGTCCGATGAAGGTCTGCAGCGCCAGGTAGCCGTCGCTCCCGGGGGGCAGCTGGATGCCCCCGGTGTGGCCTTCGGGGTGCTCGCCCGATGGCTTGAGCAGCAACAGGGGCTGCCCTTCCACCTCGCGCGCGGCGAAGTCCAGCCACCGGGCCAGGTTCTCCGCCAGCGCGTCGTCGTCGTCGACCAGGACCAGCCGCGTGTCCCCGGCGATGCCGTCCCGGGTGTGGCAGGCGATGCAGGTCACCGCCGCGACCGGATCCCAGACCTGATCGCGGAACTCGGACTCGCCCGGCAGACAAGGCGAGCGCTCGGTCGGATCGACCAAGGTGTTGCACGCCAGCAGCAGCCCCAGCGCGATCACAGGCCCCCCAGGGGTCCCGCGCCCGACGCCGGATCGCCGAAGCTGTCCAGGGGCACGCCCAGCATCCGAGCCAGGGACACCAACAGCTGTCCGTGACCCGCGCCGTCCGCATCCAGCAGTTGCCCGGTGGGAAAGGCGCCGCCCCCGCCGGCCAGCAGCCAGGGCACGCCCTCGCACACGTGGGTGCGGGCGTCTCCCAACTCCTTGGCCCACACCACCACGGTGCCATCCAGCAGCGATCCCCCGGTCTCGGGGTCCGGCAGGCTGTCGAGGCGCTCCAACAGGGCAGCGAAGCGCCCGGCGTACCACTGCTCGGCGTCCACGAAGGCATCGAGCCCTCGGGTGTCCGAGTCCGGGCTGTGGGACAGGTCGTGGTGACTCTGCTTGTGCCCCAGCCAGCGAAAGACCGTCGGGCTCACCGTGTGGCTGAGCTGCAGCGTGACCACCCGGGTCAGGTCGCAGCTCAGCGCCGCCGTGGCCACGTCCAGCTGCTGGTCGACCAGGTCCGGGAAGCTGTCGTTGTCGTCGAGATCCACGAGGGCGGGCGCTTCAGGGGGCTCGCAGCCTTCGATGGGGTCCAGGTTGCGGGCCAGCTGGTCCAGGGCGTCCAGGTGCACGTCGAGCTTCTGCCGCTCTGTGGTGCCTAGCCGACCGGACAGGTCCTGGAGCTGGGCCCGATTCAGGTCCAGGACCGACGCCCGTCGTGCCCGCAGGGCCGCGACCTGGGCCGGGTCGCCGACCAGGTCTCCGAACAGCCGGTCCCAGGCGCCCAAGGGGTCGTCGTCGGGGGACACCCGGCGATCCGGGCCGGCGTAGCACATCCGGGTCTCCTCGGTCCCGCCCCACGCCGACGTCTGCACCCCCAGCTCCAAGCTCGGCAGGCGCGTCGCCACGCCCAGGGTCTCGGCGACCACCTGGTCCAGGCTGCGCCCTCCGGTCTCGGTGTCCGCACCGCCGCCGTTGGTCAGCATCGCCGCCAGGCCCTGGCCGTGGGATGACGCGCCGGCAAAGGACAGCCCGTCGACGGCCAGGATCCGGTCCTCCCAGCCCGCCAGGGGGCCCAGCATCGCGCTGGCGGCCAGGTCCAGTCCCCCCCGCTGTCCCGGTCGCCACAGCGCCGGCACCGTGCCGTTGGGGCTGAAGAACACGACCAGCCGCCGGGGTCCGTCCAGGGTCGCGGCCCGCGCTGGCGCCCCCAGCAGCCGCAACCAGGGCGCGGCGAGCAGAGCCGCACCGCCGCCCAGCAGGGCGCGGCGGCTCGGGTTGGTGGGGGGTCGGCCGGGTCGCTTCATGGAGTCCCGGCCGCGCAGCGTACAGGAGCGCCCAGGTCCCGGGTGTCCGGGATCTGTTCAGTCGCAGGGCGACGTGATGAGCGTGCCCGCCTGCCCGACCACGGCCAGTCGACCTGCGCCACCGGTGACGGCCGTCAGGTTCCGCCAGCCCCGGGCCCCGGTGTCCGCCCACAGGTCCCCGGGGAAGACCTGGGGGTTGCTCGCCCACCAGGCCTCGTCGTGACAGCGAGGGTCGGCCACTGCAGACGGGTCGTCGGAGGCGGGGGGCGGCGCCCCGGTACAGGCCAGCAGCAACGCGATCACGCCCTCAGTGTGCCTGGATCGGGCAAGCCCTCGCTCGCCATCCAGCGCACGAAGCTGTTCAGCACGGCGCCCACGCTCGCGTTGTTGCGGCTCACGGTCTCCGGAAAGCTGTGAGCGAGCAGTCTGGCGTCGCTGAGTCCATCCATGCGGTAGCGATCCAGACAGGCACGGTCGTCCAGGTGCCCGAGCCGCAGGGCTTCCCGCTCTTGGGGCCGGTACAGGAAGGCGTTGTTGGCGAAGACCGTGCCGTCGTGGTCGACCGTCGGCTCCCGGAACGTGCGGATCCGGGCCAGGGTCTCACCCAGATTGACCAGCCAGGGCCCGCGACCCCGGGCCCAGCGGGCCCGCAGCATGCCGGCGACCTGGTGGAGCCCGTCGGCAAAGGCCTGGCGCGCGGCCGGCCCCCAGAGCTGGTTGTGGGCCCAGTTGAGCTGGATGCGGGGGAATCCCAGATCGATCAGGTGCTGCAGGTTGTCGCCCATGTCCCGAGCGCTGGCAGGACCGACCACCCAGATCAGGTCGTGGGCCAGCCCGAGCTCCCTGAGCAGCGCGGCGTGGGGTGCGATGCTGTGGTCGTAGGAGTCCAGGCCGGGCTCGACGGAGGGCCGGAAGCGGTTCTGGGCCTTTCGGCTGCCCTCGAGGGCCACCTGGAGACGCACCGGCCAAGGGGCCAGCCAGCGCAGTCGCTCAGGGGTCAGGGCCCAGCCATTCGACGTGATCACAAAGGACAGGTCCCGGCCGTCGGAGCGAGCGCAGCCTCGGCGGATCGCCCGCTGGATGAGGTCCCACTCCATGAGCGGCTCACCGCCGAAGAACCGCAGCTCCAATCGCTCGGCATCCGCCGACAGCAGCAGGTCGACCCCGGCGTCCACCGTGCCAGGGCCCATGACCCGGCCCGCTTGCTTGGGAATCGCGCAGTAGGTGCAGCGGGTCTCGCACTGCCATGTCAGCACCAGCACCAGGTGCGCTGCGTCCTGGGACAGCGCCCGCTTCAGCTGCGGGGCCCAGGTCTCTGGCGGCCCCAGCCACCTGGCCACCCCAGCGACGGCCTGGGCCTCCAGCAGGGGCTGACCGCGCACCTCTTCCAGCCAGGAGAACGCGACCCTTCGAGGCAGGTCGTCCAAGTGCCGGGCGAGCACGGCATCCTCAGGGTCGTCCGACGCCAGCGCTGCCCGCCTCAGGTCGCCGATGGCGCTGAGCACAGAGGGGTCCTCACCCGCCAGCAGCGCCTTCCGCACGCGTGCTCGCAAGGCCGCGGCGCGGACCCTCGGGTCGATCGTCTCAGCCATCGCCCGACCGACTCCCAGGGCCCGCTGCGAAGCCCAGTCCAAGCACCACGAACATCCAGTCGTAGTGGTGCAGGCCCATGACCAGGGCGATTCCAAGGTGCATTCCGGCCGCCGCCAGCGCGTAGGGTCTCCTGAGCGCGCGGACCACGAAGAGGAAGAACGTCGCTTCGAGGGTCAGCGTGAGCGTGCCGAAGGCCTGGCAGAGCGCCAGCGAGTCGGCGATGGCCAGCCGGATGGGGAGCAGCGACGAGAGCCCGCCGTGGGCGTGCACCGCCACGTGCATCGCCAGCTGGCTGCCGTCGGCCCACTCGGTGCCAGAGCCGAACAGCTTGCTGGCGCCGGCCAGGGTGTAGCAAGCCGCCGCCACGCCGCAGGCCCCCTCCAGGCCCCAGGCATCGGCCTGTTCCCGGTCCCAGCCTTGGCGCAGGACCCAGGCCCGCACCGCCACATACGCGACCAGGGCCGCGCCGGGCAGGACCAGCGCCCGGTTGGCTTGTTCGGCATCCAGAGGCCACTGGGCGGCCTGCAGGTGGCCTCCGACGGCGTAGAGCGCGACCATGACCGCGGCGGCGGTGCCTTCGCGGCGCTTGAACGCGAAGCCGACCGTCGCTGCCACGAAGAGCAAGGTCATGGCTGCGAAGCCCGGCGTGGACACCAGCGCATCCAAGGGCAACCAGGCCGAGAGCCCCCGGGGGTGCGGCACACCGTCGATGCGCACCACGCGGCCCAGACTCCCCCAGGTCGCCAGCAGGCCCGCGGCGATCAGCACGCGATGAACGGGCAGCCTCACTCGTCCCGCCTGTGGGCCCAGCCAGTGCCATCGACCCGCACCGTGGTGGTGACCCGGCCGTCCAAGTCCCAGTCGAAGATCAGCAGGCCGACCTCGAACGGGTGCCCACCAGACACCGTCTCCGGGGGACTCGGGTGGGCGGCGATCCAGGCCCGCATCTCGTGGAAGTGGTGTTCGACCGTCGATCGGTACCCGATGTGGTCGACGTCGATCGCTCGGGGCCCGATCCCCCGAAAGTCCGTGTAGGCCGTGACGTCGGCCAGCTCCCCGTCGACCCGGAACAGTGGCGCCGCGAGGGGCGAGCTGAGCACGGGAAACGCGAACATGGTGCGCTCCACGAACGGCACCTGCCCGCCCAAGAGCACCGCCATGACCCAGTAGAGCCCGCAGAGTCCGGCGGCGAGCCACTTTGGCACCGGTCGATCAGGGCCTGGGGCGAGCATGGCGTGACCCTACCGCGGCGGCACCGACCGCTATGCTCCTCCTGTGCTCGACCTTCCTCTGGCCTGGTGGGCCCCCCTGGGCTTCGTGGTCTACGCCGCGATCTCGCTGCGAGTCGGCAGCCTGTTCCCGTTCTCGAAGTATTCCATGTACGCGAGCAGCCCGAACCGCCGACAGGGCGCCGTGCCTGTGCTGCTCTGCGACGGCGAGTCGGTCTCGTGGAGCGCCTACGAGCGAATCTCGGGTCTGCGCGCCCAGGACATGTACCCCCCAGGCCTGCCGTGCTCCCTGGAGTGGATGGTGCTCGAAGCGATGCGCTGGGTCGACGACCACCCGGCCCTCGCCGGGGAGCCGGCGGGACCGGTCCAGCTGACCTGGGGCTTTCGCATCCTGACCCTCACCGACGACCACGAGCTCAGCGAGGCCCTGCGAGTCATCGGCACGGCGCAGGCATGGCCCCGGAGTTGATCGAGCCCTGGCGGCACCTGTTCGGGCTCGCGCTCGCGTTCAGCTGGATCAAGTCCGCTCTGTTGACCCTGCGGGCGCACGACATGCCGTACACCAGCGGTGTGAGAAGGGGGCGCCTGCCCAGGAGCCGACTGGTCCCACTCCTGGGGGTCGGCGCCATCCTGCAGCTGGTGCTCATCGAGGCCTGGGTGTTGGGCTGGCTCGTCCTCTGGCTCCCGCCCTTGATCCTGGCGTCGCAGGGGGCCGTGCGGGTCATCGAGCAACGCCAGTGGCCGTCGGATCACGTGGTCCGTCTCGGCAAGTACGCGCCGAGCAGCGCGGCGCTGTTGGCCCACTGGGTAGTGCTCGGACTCTCTGGCTCCGAGGCGGCCGGGTGGGAGGCCGCCGCCGGTGTGATGGGCGCGACCCTGTCCCTCGCCGCTCTGGCCAAGTGGCGAGAGGCCGGCGCGAACTGGTTCAAGGCGTCGGGCATGGGACTCTTGGTGGCTGAACGGGCGGCCTTCGGACCGGCGCCGCTGCGCTGGATTCGCGGCCGAGTGGCGGGTTCTCGGCCCCTGAGCGCGATCTGTAGTCAGGTGGGCATGGGGGTCGAGGCCGCCGGCGTGCTCTTCGTCTTCCCGTCCCTGCGGCTCTGGCTGGCGGGCGCAGTGGTCGCCCTGTTGGTGAACTTTTTCGTGCTGCTGGGCTACGTCGAAGAGGAATGGATGCTCGCCCTGATCGCGGTCACGGCGCTGTCTACCCTGGGCTGAGGAGGCCGCCTGCTGCGCATCACGCCGCTGTCCGAACCCCTTGCCGTGCGCCTGGTGGACCTGTTCCCCGCGCAAGGCGAAGACCGGGCGGTGTTCTGCTGGGCAGACGGGCGCCGGACTCTGACCTGCAGCGTGGTCGCGGACGGGTGCCGGTCGCTCACCGCCTTCACCCTGCCTCGTCTCGTCCCGATCGATCGGATCCGATTCCGCCTGGACGCCGAGGGCCTGACCGAGGAGGCGCGCCATGACCGCCTGGACGGGCCCAACCTGTTGATCCACGCCCTGGTCCTGCCCGGGAGCCTGGCGCCGGGTCAAGCCGTCGCCACCGGGGGCGCCACCATCACCCTGGGCTGGGCGGGTCGGGCGCGGCTGCAGCTCGGGGGCCGCACTGCCGAACGGGTCGTGGCACGCCTCGACGCCCACCAGGGCCGGGTGAGGCGGGTCCAGTGGCTCGCCGCTGGCGTGGGCGAAGTCGCCGTGGGCCAGGCAGGACAGCCCTTCGAGCGTTGGCTCGAGGCGTGGTCCGGGCCCGGAGGGCCGTTGCTCGCCGATGTGCCTCGGGCCTGGCGCCAGGCCTTGTTGCCGGAGCTGCCGACCGGGACGAGCGACGCATCCGCTGTCGACGGCATCGCGTGAGGGTGCCCCGCCACCTGTCCCTGATCCCCGACGGCAACCGGCGCTGGGCGGCGCTGCGTGGCGAGCCTGCGAGTGCCGGCCACCGCGCCGGCATCTCTGCGGTGGGGCGCTGCGTCGCCGCCGCCTGGAGTGCCGGAGTGGAGACGGTGTCCTTCTGGTGGGGCTCGCCGGCGAACCTGTCCCGGCGGGATCCGGACCAGGTTGCGGCCATCGTCGATGCCCTGGGCGGTTGGCTGGTCGCAGAGGGCGCGGCCCTGCTCACCGCCCACGACGCCACCTTCGAGGTGATCGGCCGCTGGGAGGACCTGGCCCAGAGTCTTGCCGAGCCGTTGGATCACGCCAGAGTCGCGGCTGGCTCGGGCCCCCGCCGCCTGGTCCTGCTCATGGCCTACGACGGCCGGGAAGAGATCCTGGCCGCTGCCCAAGCCGCGCCGTCGCCGGGGCTGCTCGCAGACCACCTGTGGACCGCCCACCTGCCCCCGGTGGATCTGGTCGTGCGCACCGGCGGCGAGCCCCACTTGTCCGCTGGCTACCTGCTGTGGCACATCTCCGAGGCGGTGCTGGACTTCTCGGAGCGGCTCTGGCCCGACTACGATGCCGAAGCACTGGCAGAGGCCCTGGCCGCTTTCGGACAAGTCCCTCGCCGCTTCGGGAGGTGAGCATGGGGCGGCTGAACATCCCGCCGCCGCGCGCACACCTCCAGGGCACGCTGGCCCTGTTCGACGCTCTGGTCCGGTTGAGCGGCGGCCATGCCCAGGCGGCACGAGTCCGGACCTGGCTCATGCGGCCCCAGGACCTGCCGCCGTCGGTCGTGCCCGAACAGAACTCGCTCAAGTACGACATGTACTGGACCCAGGAAGGGGACCAGACCCGCTGGGGGTTCACCATCTGCGATCGCTACGAGGCCCGGCGGCTGCCCTGGCCGACGCTCGCCGGACAGCTGGGGGGTGCGTACAGGACCGACGGGCTCCAGGCCCTGACCGAAGGCCTGGACGGCGATCCGGCGCTGACCTTGTCGCTGGGCTTCGACCACCCCACAGCGCCGCCGCGGCTCAAGCTCTACCTTCAGGAGGAGCTCTGGGACGCAGGCGTCGGTACCGCAGCGCGAGTCGGGCCGCTCCTGGACAGGGTCGTGCCCGGCTGCACACTGCCGGGCTGGGTGCCCGCAGACCGCAGGGTCGGCGTGCTCTCGCTGGAGTGTCGACCCACCGGCGAGACCGGCTTCAAGGTCTACCTGGGCGGCGCAACACCCCAGGCCGCCGCGGCGGGG
>Ga0209992_10003539_pt1 | contig 13063 bp, 13 predicted proteins | sample 2SBtaG_2_FD_182564 | JGI IMG/M metagenome (GOLD analysis project Ga0209992, IMG submission 182564) | Deep subsurface microbial communities from Kolumbo volcano to uncover new lineages of life (NeLLi) - 2SBTROV12_ACTIVE470 metaG (SPAdes)... | ecosystem: Environmental > Aquatic > Marine >... | reverse complement strand
GCGCATTGGTAACCTTTACTTTGTTTTTTTTCATGGCCTTTCTTGTTTCTAATTCAGATAGAGCAAAGGAAGAAAAGTTAGAAAACATAATCGTAGAAGTTAACACTACGCCGCCTAAGTCGTCAGTAGAACAAATTAGTCGTGTTCCGCCGCCGCCGCCGCCGCCACCCAAAGCGCCACCTAAAGCTCAGGCTCCTGAGCCAGATGTGAGTAATTCTAATGGTGGTATAAGCTTTAACTTGCCAACAGTTCAATTGGCAGGAGCTTCTACTAGCATGTCGGCACCAGGTAGTGGTTTTGGTCGCGATGGGGAAGCAACGCCAATAGTACGTATTGAACCTAAATATCCAATACAAGCTGCGCGTGATGGTAAAGAAGGTTGGGTTAAGCTTTCATTTACTATTAACGAAATTGGTGGTGTTGAAGATGTGAAAGTAATTGAAGCGCAACCAAAACGTATTTTCAATAAAGAGGCTAAACGCGCTCTTCGTAAATGGAAATACAAGCCAAAAGTTGTTGATGGTAAACCACAAAAACAATTTGGCTTAGCAGTTCAATTAGACTTTAAAATGGATGGAGGTAAATAATGTTTAAAAAAGTATTAACCTCTGTAGTCGTTATTGCTTCATTCTTGGTTGTTCAGTTGCCTACTGCATCAAATGCTGTAGCTGCTGAAGCAAAACAAGAAAAGAAACAAAAACGTAAAACACGTTTAGTTGGCCCTTCTGTAGGTAAAAAAGTAGGTAAAGCATTTGAGCTTTACTCTGCTGACGATATTGATGGCGCTTTAGTTCTTCTTTTAGATATAAATGCTAAAAAAGGCTATGATAAAGCTTATGTAGACCGTTTTATTGCGATTATGTATGCAACAAAAGGGAATCTAGAAAAGAAAGCTATTAAATATTTGAAATCAGCTATAGAGCCTGACATCTTAAATGAAGGCGATCAGGGCGAAGCATTAAAATTACTTGCGGATTTGCAAATGCAAACATCGCAATTTAAAAATGCTTTAATTAACTATAAACGCTGGATGGATTTTACCGGTAAAGAAGATGCTGCAACTTATGTAAAAATTGCGCAAGCACATTATTCGCTTAAGCATTTAGATAAGATGATAGCACCGGCTAATAAAGCAATAGCTTTACAAAAAGATAAGCCGAATCAAAACCCGTATATCTTAAAAATACAATCTTATTATGAACGTAAGATGTATAAAAAAGCGATTAAAGTTTTAGAAACTGTAGTGCAAGTTTTTCCTGCTGAAAAACAGTGGTGGGTTCGTTTAGGTATGTTCTACATGCTGGATGAAAATTATCCAAAAGCATTAGCAACGTTAGATTTAGCGTATAAACAAGGATATCTTGAAAAAGAATCTCAAATTAAAACGCTGGCTAATTTATATGCCTCAAATGAAATTCCATACCAATCTGCAAGAATTTTAGAAAAAGCAATTGCTTCAGGCAAGGTAAAGCGTGATGATAAAACAATCGCTCGTTTAGCCAATGCTTGGCATGCTGCATCTAATATCGACAAAGCCGCTAAATATTATGGTGAGCTTGCTAAGATGACTGGTTTAGCAAAGCATTATCGTAAACAGGGTATGTTGTTAAAACAAGATGAACAGTTTACTAAAGCGATTGTTGCTTTCAAGAAGTCATTAGACTTAGGTTCTAAACACGGTGGTAAAATACAAATGGCGCTTGCTGAATCATACTTTTATTTAGAAAAGTATAAAAAAGCTTATGCAGCTATTAAAAAAGCCATGAAAGATCCTAAATCGCGTCGTTCAGCTAAAGGTTGGGTATCATTTATCAAAGATACTGCGCAACGTAAACACGTTAAACTATAACTTTGATAAGTATTAAAAAAAACCAGTCATATGACTGGTTTTTTTATGTCTGCTGTTTTTATATTACATCCTTAAACAGTTAAAATTGCGCAGTGCTTAATAAAACGTAAAGGTTAGTAGCTAATTATAAAATTTATTTAGTGAAGTAATCTATTTGTCGAACAATATCATCTTTATCTTTTAAGGTTTTTATGGCACTGAAAAGTTGCTCTGCTTGTGGAAATTGAATTTTTAAATATCTTAGCCATTGTTTTAATCGACTCGAAAAATAAAAGCTATTTTCGCCTTGGAGCTCCAATAAACAATATTTTTGAAAAAGTACACTTAATTCTGCCCAATCCATAGGTTTTGCTCCATCTTTGATCACCGCACCTAAATTCGGCAGAGCAAGGACTCCTCGACCTATCATTAAGTGAGACGTGTTAGATTGTTCGATACAGTTTTGAACATCAGTCAGATTCCAAATTTCGCCATTCGCAACTATTTTAATTTTACTGTGATGTGGCAATTGACCAATGAGCTTCCAATAAGCAGGAGGACGATAACCTTGTGTTTTGGTACGCGCATGTACCGTTAATAAGTCAGCCCCCGCTTGAACGACCGCATCGACAATTTCACTAAATAATGACGTCGAATCAAATCCTAAACGAATTTTTACGCTAACAACTTGATGTCTTTCTAGGGAGTTTTTTACATTACTAACAATTTGATAGATAGTCTCAGGTGATTTTAATAAAACCGCGCCACCTTTATTTTTATTAACCGTTTTTGCAGGACAACCAAAGTTAAGGTCGATACCATTAGAGCCTAATTCAATAGCTCTGACCGCATTTTCTGCAAGCCAATTTGCATCTTGTCCTAACAGTTGTATGCGAATAGGCACTCCTGACTGAGTTTTACCACCTTTGGCTAACTCGGGGCTTAAACGGTGAAACACTCGTTCAGGCAATAAACTATCGACAATGCGAACAAATTCAGTAATACATAAATCAAAGGGGTTTATTGAGGTGAGTAGTTCTCGCATCAAATGATCGAGTACGCCTTCCATTGGCGCTAAAATAAGTTGACTATTAGTTAAATTCATCTACATTCAATACTATCAAGCAAGTGGCGGTGTATTCTACTGACATCGTAATTAAAATAAAAATTATAATTTACGAAATTTATTTTAGTGCTTGTTGGTCTTTGTAAAAAGCTATAACTTAATGTAGTTTTTATTTATAAATTAGAAGGAAAAAACATGAAATCATTTAAAAAATCATCAATCGTTGCGCTTAGTGGTGCTTTATTATTAGCTGTATTTGCAAGTGCCTCAGTAAAAGCTGAAACTAATCCGTTTTCTGCTCAAGATCTAACAACAGTCTCTGTTGCTGGCGATAGTGGCAAATGTGGCGAAGGTAAAAAAGCTAAGTGTGGCGAAGGCAAAATGAAAAAAGCCAAAGGCAAATGCGGTGAAGGTAAGTGTGGCGAAGGCAAAATGAAAAAAGCCAAAGGTAAATGCGGTGAAGGCAAATGTGGCGAAGGCAAAATGAAAAAAGCCAAAGGCAAGTGCGGCGAAGGTAAAAAAGCCAAGTGTGGCGAAGGCAAAATGAAAAAAGCTCACAAAGGAAAATGTGGTGAAGGAAAAATGAAAAAATCAAAATGTGGTGAAGGTAAATAATTTTCAATACATTTTAATAAGCCAAGCTAACTAGCTTGGCTTTTTTATAGCTAAAAAAAATTGATCTACATCAAATTTATTTTAAAGTTGCTTATACTAAGGTAAAATACATTTTTATTGTTTTTATAGGCGTTTATTATGTCACATGATGAAGATTTTTCAGATCCTAGCGGTTTTTTGCATTTGTTAATTGCTGTAATTGTTTTATTGGCATTTCCGTTGTTACCTATGCTTACTGGATGGTATGACTTGCTGTCATAATTGTAAAATTGCTCCTTATATTTTAGCCTCAATTGCTATTGAGGCTAGAATTCATTAATCTTGTTTTATTTTTCATCAATTAAATTCAATCCATTCTCTAAATGGATTCTTTGCTATAAAATCTCCCCTAATTAATATATTCTTGGCATATTCAAATTTTTATTCCAGTTATTATGACAACAGATCAAATAGATATTTTAAAAAACGCCATTCACACCGTAAAAGATTATCCGAAAAAAGGTATCATGTTTCGCGATGTTACCAGTTTATTAGATGATGCACATGCATTTGCTTTAACCATTAATCTTTTAGTAGAAAAATTCGAAAATCATGAATTTACTAAAGTCGTTGGTACCGAAGCGAGGGGCTTTTTATTTGGCGCTCCTTTGGCGTTAGCGTTAGGTATTGGTTTTGTTCCGGTGCGAAAACCAGGAAAATTACCTCGTGAAACTATCAGTGAAGATTATCAATTAGAATACGGCACAGATACGCTAGAAATTCATCAAGACTCATTAACATCACAAGATAAAGTGTTAGTTATTGATGATTTATTAGCTACCGGCGGCACTATTGAAGCAACGGCTAAACTTATTCAACGTTTAGGTGCGACTGTTGAGCATGCGGGATTTGTTATTTCATTGCCCGATTTAGGCGGTGAAAAACGATTACAGGCAGCGGGTATTAATGTTTTTTCATTATTAGAATATCTTGGTGAGTAAATACTTTTAGCTAAGTTTTTATCGTTAAAATATAAGCATATAGGCTCGTTTTATGAGTTATCAAGTTTTAGCAAGAAAATGGCGTCCCAAAACATTTACTGAATTAATGGGGCAAGAACATGTTGTAACCGTGTTAGTAAATGCTTTAACGCAAAATCGCTTACATCATGCTTACTTATTTACGGGGACTCGTGGTGTTGGTAAAACGACTATTGCTCGGATTTTTGCTAAAAGCTTAAATTGTGAAACAGGCATTACAGCAACGCCTTGTGGTAAATGTGATGTCTGTCTTGATATCGATCAAGGGCGCTTTATAGACTTGCTTGAAATTGATGCAGCCTCTAAAACGAAAGTAGATGATACTCGTGAGATACTCGATAATGTGCAATATGCTCCATCAAGGGGGCGTTATAAGGTTTACCTTATCGATGAAGTACATATGCTCTCGCGGAGTAGTTTTAATGCGCTTTTAAAAACGTTAGAAGAACCGCCAGAACATGTGAAGTTTATTTTAGCGACAACTGATCCGCAAAAATTGCCAGTTACGGTGCTATCTCGTTGCTTACAATTCCATTTAAAAGCGTTAACTCGCCAACAAATTAGCCAACAACTTGAGAGCATTTTAAAGGCAGAGGATGTTACCTTTGAAGAAAATGCCATTACTTTAATTGCTAAAGCTGCACGTGGCAGTATGCGCGATTCGCTAAGTTTAACTGATCAGGCCATTGCTCAAGGGCAGGGTAATATTAGTGTTAGTAATGTCCAACAAATGCTTGGTGGTGTAGATCATAATTGGCCGTTTAAAATTTTAATTCATTTATTAAAACAAGATACGCAAGCCTTGATGCAGTTATCTCAAGAAATTGCTTCTTATGCCCCTAATTATTCACGATTATTAGTAGATTTAATGCAATTATTGCATCAAATTGCGTTAGCTCAAGTTGTAGAGCAACAATTTGATTTATCGCCAGAGCAAGCTAAATTATTAAGCAAATTTGCTAAAGCGATATCTCCCGAAGATGTACAATTATATTATCAAATAGTACTTAATGGCCGTAAAGATCTGCCTTATACCGCGGATGAACAAGCTGCTTTTGATATGGTTATTTTACGTTTATTGGCTTTTAAACCAATAACTAATGTAAATCAGTTGTCTGCTGAGCAAAGTGATGAAGTTGAGTTATCCTCGCGTGTTGACTTATCAACCGAAGAGCTTGCGGCTACCGTTATTAATGTTCCTGTTTCTAATGACCCTTTTTCTACTACGACAATAAAGGATCTGAGTACGGATGATAGCCATCAGCATCGCCAATTAAATGAAAGTGAATTAGAAAACGTTAGTCAAACACCAACATCTTCACTTGCCAGTGACAACATTGTACAGGTGGAAGAGCAAACCACTGTTATACCCAATCCTGAACAACAAGCTCAAGATAACGTTGAGAAAGTAGAAGAAGTAGTCGAGCAAGTAATTGCGCCAACTGCACCCACTATCGAACCATCAATGACTGAACCATTGGCTCCTCAACCTCAAATAGAGCAACCAATTGCTAATGAACATTCAACAGAACAGTTTGTAGATAACCCTACTGCTGATTCAGCCGTAACGGGTGTTGATTCTATTTTAGCCGATAGAAATATGCTTAGAAGTCGTCGTAAAGCTCAGGATGGCCAAGCAAAAAAGTCTAATGACGCTGATGAGCGTCAACAACAAATTAAAGACGCGAAGCTTAAAGAAGCTAAAGCGAAAATAGAGTTACCTGAAATAGAAAGTTTACCTCAAGCACCGTTTACTCCTGATATTATTGATCCTGCACAAATCCGCAAAGCTAATCAGGTGGATAAATGGGCACACATGATAGATTCAATGGCGTTAGGTGGGCGATTACGCCAATTAGCTATACATGCCACGGTGGATGAAAAATCTACAGATGAATGTTTGTTTTTAAATCTAGATCAAGCAACAAAACATTTAATTAGTGATAACGCATACCAACAGTTAGAAGAAAACTTATGTGAGCTACTGAATAAACCTATTAAGGTTGAGGTTAACATTGTTGGTGAAACTCAAGCCGATCCCTATCAAATTCAATCACATATCAATGATAAACGGTATCAATATGCTAAAGAATTACTTGCACAAGATGAAATTGTGCAAACTTTACAACAAGATTATCAAGCAACAATTGATGAAGAGACTATCAAAGCATTATAATGGCAACATATTGATAGTTTAATTAACCAATTACTTTTAAAATTCAAGCTTTGGAGAGACAAAATGATGAAAGGTGGCATGGGCAACTTAATGAAACAAGCCCAACAAATGCAAGCAAAAATGCAAAAAGCGCAAGAAGAACTCGCTAAAATGGAAGTGGTTGGTGAAGCCGGTGCAGGCATGGTTAAAGTAACCATGTTAGGCTGTCACAGCGTTCGTCGTGTTGAAATCGATGACAGCTTAATTGGTGACGCCGATGAAAAAGAAATGCTTGAAGACTTAATTGCTGCAGCAATGAATGATGCAGTTCGTCGTGTAGAAGAGCAAAATAAAGATAAAATGGGCGCATTAACTGGTGGTATGCAATTACCGCCAGGGATGAAAATGCCATTTTAAGTTTACTAAACATACTATAAAGGCGCTTATTGAGCGCCTTTATTTTTAATACCTTATACCAAGTTGATTCAGTTCTTTCCCGCAGTGAGACATTCAATCAAATTGGTGTTAATAAAATAGCGTAACATTTTTATGAAATTTAGCCCATTAGTACAAGAATTAATTGAATCCCTTCGTTGCTTGCCAGGTGTTGGAGGCAAGTCAGCACAACGTATGGCATTTTATTTACTTGAACGGAATCGTCATGGTGGTAGTAAATTAGCTAAATCACTTGAAAAAGCGATGACAGACATTGGCCATTGCCAACAGTGTCGTACTTTTACCGAACAAGAACTATGCTCTATCTGTGAAAACCCTCGCCGAGAACTTAGTGAGCAACTGTGCGTGGTTGAAAGTCCTGCAGATGTGATTGCTATAGAACAAACAGGAGATTTTCAAGGAAAATATTTTGTACTCATGGGGCATTTATCTCCCATTGATGGTATTGGCCCTGATGATTTAGGATTAGATGTTCTTGCAAGTCAGTTAGCTTCAGGCGCATTTAAAGAACTTATTTTAGCGACTAATCCCACCGTTGAAGGTGAGGCCACTGCACATTACATTGCTGATTTAGCTGAACAATATCAGGTTAATATTTCTCGTATCGCTCATGGTGTTCCTGTTGGCGGAGAATTAGAATTTGTTGATGGCAATACATTATCGCATGCGTTATCTGGGCGAAAAAATTATCGCCTTTAACACTGCGCTTTTAATACAATCGTTTCTACATTTTTATAAGACACTTGTATTGTTGAGGTAAATACATCCTTATCTGTTGTGGATTTCTTGATAGCTTTAGATTTAGGAAAAAATGGCCTAAATTTGAAATTATTCTTGAAATTCTAATCACCATCCCCACATCAATAACATTGTTAAAAGCTTAAATTGTTAAGCTATTCATTTTCGTCATTGTAAATACATAGATAGGAGACGTTTCAGATGTCTGAGACAAGTAATAAAGAAGTTCATGGTTTTCAAACAGAAGTAAAGCAATTATTGCAACTTATGATCCACAGCCTCTATTCTAATAAAGAAATTTTTCTTCGTGAGTTAGTCTCAAATGCTGCCGATGCTGCAGACAAACTACGCTTTAAAGCATTATCAAATGCCGATTTATACGAAGGCGATGGCGAATTACGTGTTCGTGTTAGTGCCGATAAAGAAAACAATACCGTAACCATTTCAGATAATGGTATTGGTATGACTAAAGATGAAGTAATTGAACATTTAGGGACTATCGCTAAATCAGGTACTGCTGATTTCTTCTCTAAATTATCAGGCGATCAAAGTGCTGATTCACAATTAATCGGCCAGTTTGGTGTTGGTTTTTATTCAGCCTTTATCGTTGCAGATAAAGTAACGGTTCGTTCTCGTGCTGCAGGTGAAAGCGCCAATACCGCAACTGAGTGGACTTCAGCAGGTGAAGGTGACTTTACTGTTGAAACCATCGAAAAAGCTAATCGCGGCACCGATATTATTCTTCATTTAAAAGAAGATGAATCTGAATTTGCTGACGAATGGCGCTTAAAATCTATTGTTACCAAATATTCTGATCATATTTCTGTTGCAGTAGAAATGTTAACTCCAGAAGTTCCTGCTGTTGAAGCGGTAGCTGAAGAAAAAGATGATGAAGGCAATGTAACAACCCCAGCAATTGAAGCACGCGATGCTGTACCAGCAAAATGGGAAACGGTTAATAAAGCAACGGCGTTATGGACGCGTGAAAAAGCAGAAGTTAGTGATGATGAATATAAAGAATTTTATAAGCATGTTTCGCACGATTTTGGCGACCCTCTTTTATGGGAACACAATAAAGTTGAAGGTAAAACAGAATATACTTCATTGTTATACGTGCCTTCAAAAGCACCGTTTGATATGTATAACCGTGAAAAACAACATGGTTTAAAATTATACGTACAGCGCGTATTTATTATGGATGACGCTGAACAGTTTATGCCAACATATTTACGTTTTGTTAAAGGTTTATTAGATTCAAATGATTTACCATTAAACGTATCACGTGAGATTTTGCAAGATAATAAAGTGACACAAGCAATTCGTAAAGGTTGTACTAAACGTGTCTTAAAAATGCTTGAAAAACTAGGCAATAAAGATAAAGAGCAATATCAAACGTTTTGGAACGAATTTGGTCAAGTACTAAAAGAAGGTCCAGCTGAAGATATGGGTAATAAAGAGCAAATTGCTAAATTATTACGTTTTGCTTCAACGAACGAAGACACGGCTACGCAAAATGTTGCGCTAACTGAATATGTTGAACGCATGAAAGAAGGCCAAGATAAAATTTATTACGTTGTAGCAGACAGTTTCGAAGCGGCTAAAAATAGCCCTCATTTGGAAGTGTTCCGTAAGAAAGGTATTGAAGTTTTATTATTATCAGACCGTATTGATGAATGGTTAGTAAGCCACTTAACTGAATTTGATGGTAAACAATTGCAATCAGTTACTCGTGGTGGTCTTGATTTAGGCGGCATGGATGACGAAGAAACTAAAGCTGAACAAGAAAAACTTGAACAAGAATTTAGCAGTGTTGTTACTCGTATTAAAGAAGCATTAGGCGATAAAGTTAAAGAAGTGAAATTATCACAACGTTTAACCGACTCTCCTGCTTGTATCGTTACCGATGAGCAAGACATGAGTAGCCAAATGATCAAGTTAATGCAATCTGTAGGGCAAGAAGTACCTGAGTCTAAACCTATTTTTGAAATTAATGCCGAACATTCGTTAATTAAACATGTTAGTGACGAGCAGGACGATGAGCAATTTAAGCAATGGACCGAAGTGTTATTTGATCAAGCTATGTTAGCAGAACGCGGTAGTTTAAAAGATCCTGCAAGCTATGTAACACGCTTAAATAAACTTATGATGAGTTTAACTAAATAACGAAAAAATTCGTAATAATGAACTAATTAGACATTAGTCTAAAAAGGGGCTTCTTTTATCAAGAAAGCCCCTTTTTTTATTTAATTGAGCTTATAGATACTTGTTTGCTAAAGCATGAACTTGTATACTCGGGCGCAGTGCAGAGTGACTCTGTAGGGGTTAATGAAAGTTTTTACCTTAGCTAAAATTATCATAAATAGTTAAGGTAAAAATTTTTTAAATCATACTTTTATTAAGGCAATAATTATTATGCGTATTATTTTGTTAGGTGCACCAGGTGCGGGCAAAGGGACTCAAGCTCAATTCTTGATGGCTAAATATGGCATTCCGCAAATTTCTACTGGTGACATGTTACGTGCAGCCATTAAAGCAGGTACAGAACTTGGTAAACAAGCTAAAGCGGTAATGGATGCTGGGCAATTAGTGTCTGATGAATTAATTATTGGTTTAGTTAAAGAGCGCGTAGCTCAAGATGATTGTAAAAGCGGTTTTTTACTTGATGGTTTTCCTCGTACCATTCCACAAGCTGATGCGATGAAAGAAAATGATATTAAAGTTGATCATGTTATCGAATTTGATGTGCCTGATGAAGTGATCGTTGAACGTATGGCTGGCCGTCGAGTTCATTCAGGTTCTGGTCGCGTATATCACCTTGTTTATAATCCACCAAAAGTGGAAGGCAAAGATGATGTTACCGGTGAAGACTTAGCTATTCGCCCAGATGATGAAGAATCAACAGTGCGTAAACGTTTAGCTATTTATCATGAACAAACACAACCATTGGTCGATTATTATAAAAGTGAAGCAGAGCAAAATAACTGTGCTTATTTAACTATTGACGGCACCCAAGCGGTTGAAGACGTTAGCGCATTGTTAACCGAAAAATTATAAATTTTACTCGACATTAATTAACACGTGTAATTTATGCCACTACGTATATAAAAGCCTGCATTTGCAGGCTTTTTACTTTCAATTTTACGTTTTTGAGCTAAGGACGTTAAGTCTAGTTATTTTATTGTTCTTGCATCATATATATTCTTATGGGTAAAGTAGTTCATTACTCTCTCTAACTCAAAGTAAATGTTATGTTATCTCAGTTAACTATCACAGGCTTGTATGCCAGTATTCTCGCTTTATTATTAATTTCTTTAGCTATTAATATCATAAAATTGCGATTTAAATTTCAAATAGGCTTAGGAGATGGAGGAGAAAAACCGTTAATTAAGGCCATTCGTATTCATGGTAATTTTACTGAGTATATGCCACTTGCTTTAATTTTATTAGCCATTTATGAAATAAACGGTGGCGATGAATTATATCTTCACATTTTGGGTATAACCTTAGTGGCAGGACGAGTGTTTCATATGATGGGATTAACGCAAAGTATGGGGACATCTTTGCCAAGGCAAATAGGAATGTTATCAACCTTTGCTGTGTTATTTACTTTAGCTGTTGTAAACATGGTCACGTTTTTTCGTTAATTTAAACTGATTTTCCGCCTGTATAAAGCATAGCTATATGAGGAATGTTATCTTCAAGGTACATGGCTGATGTTGTGCTAAATCCGTGATCTTGATATAACTTTTCTAAATGCTGTTGCGCGGATATTTTAATCTCATGATCAGGAAAAGTCTGTTTACATACTGCTAACCCTTGTGTGATCAACTGATGCGCTAAGCCACAGCCACGTGCCCCCTGAGCGATAGCAACACGACCAATACTCACATAATTATCATAAGTTAACCCTGTTGGTAATACACGTAAATAAGCTTGTAATACCTTGTCTTTGTATAAAAAAACATGTTGAGTATTAGGATGGCGATCATGCTCGTCTAATTCTGGATAATAGCATGTTTGCTCAACCACAAAGATATCGACCCGCAGTTTTAAAATATCGTAAAGCTCGTCAGTAGATAATTGTTTAAATGTTTTTATTTGCCAAGAGAGATCATTCATCATGTTGTTACTTATTCAATATGTTTATTTGAGGAGTATCAATAAAAAAACCAGCTTGGCGATATGCTTTCACAATGGCGCCTTGCTTTCTTAATTTTGCTAAGCCGATATTTATCGCATTAAACGCTGCTTGTCCTTGTGGATGTTTTTTACTGATGACAAAGTGTCGACTATCGTTGAGCATAATAGCAATATTTTTAACTGGCACTAAGGTTATTTTGCCAAGATGAAAGCTTTTATCCGTAGTTGAATTAAAGGGCATCAACATAAAATCTATCCAACCGATATTAACCATGCGAGCCATTGATAGCCATTCATCTTCACGAATAAGTTTTTTTAATGGTAATGACTTTAAAGTTGCCCAATCGGTTCGCCATTTAGGCGTTGATACAGCGGTAAATTTTTTGAGATCTTTTTTCTTCTTAATCGCTAATACTGCAGTGTTTTTTATACTGGTATAAATGCCTGCTACATATTCACCTTTGCGGATCACCGCATTAGAAATATAAACGTCTGCTGCAATAGCATTAGCATCACTCGACCAATAACTATCAAAGCTTATCAGTAATCTTCCTGTTTGTAATAAACGAGTATTTCTAAAGTTTACTTTACCTGGTGAATAACTAAAATCGTAATTGAAACCGCCTAATTTAAGGGCTTGTTGGGCAATGATCATATCAACGACATCACGACGAATATTTTTCCCTGTAAAGTCAGTTATGGCTAAAACATCGCGCCCGGCCACAAATTTTTGGTAGTCATTGTATACGTCATCACGAATGAAAATGTTAATAGGGTTTAGTGGTGTTTGTGTTTTTAATTCGGAAGCAACTTGTCCTAAGCAATGGTGTGATAACAACATAACGAAAAGCAAACTCGTTATAATGACGATTTGTTGTTTTTTTAGCTTTTTAGTTAGCCAATAAATTGCTAAATGCTTGCCCAAGAGTTTTTCCTATGAACAGGTAGAGTTACCAATGCTTACCATATTTTATAGCATAGGTAAAAATCGTCACCTTGGCTAGCAGCAAAATCATAATAGAGTTTTGCTGCTGAAAAGTTCAATA
>Ga0209992_10003538_pt1 | contig 13065 bp, 11 predicted proteins | sample 2SBtaG_2_FD_182564 | JGI IMG/M metagenome (GOLD analysis project Ga0209992, IMG submission 182564) | Deep subsurface microbial communities from Kolumbo volcano to uncover new lineages of life (NeLLi) - 2SBTROV12_ACTIVE470 metaG (SPAdes)... | ecosystem: Environmental > Aquatic > Marine >... | reverse complement strand
GTCTGAACGATATTCTTCTTTGAGTTCGATTTCTCTTAGACCCATAACAAATTCTTTATAATTTTCTTATTTAAAATTGAAACTTTAACCATCTAGAAGCAATAATCATCCCAAATATCCCTGATATGATTCCTGGAGGAATCGTCATTACCCATATTTGTGAAACCGTATCTGCTGAATTGTGTAAAATATCGTATGGAAAAATATCATTGAACAAATATGGCTCTAAAAATGTCATTGCTAACATGGGAAAGCAAAACATGAAAAACATTGAACCCAATATTGCACCTGATATTTTGTCTGAATATTTTTGAACTATTTTTGATTTTATCTTGTTATTTAGAACATATTCTGCAATGATTGCACTAATCATTGGAGCAATAAACCATGGTAGGTAAGAAAACAGATTTTCTGATGTGACTATATTTGATGTAATATTCATTGTAAGAAATACTAGCATTGCAGCACTAGCTGAACCAAACTGTTTGAGAGCTTTTGATGCTGACCAAAATACTAATGAGAATGCAAATGGAATTAAGACTAAACTTAGAATTATTGCCACATTTGTATCTGGATTAAGATTATGTGTATCTCCATCTGATATTGGTAATACAAAGAAAAAGATTAACCACATTACACTAAACCAGAACACTCCAAAAGCTATTGGAATGATTAAAACTAGGAAATTATTTTTTTCAGCAAGATGAAAATTTATTCTACTTAATCCTATAACTGAACCTACTGTAACGATCAAAATTCCTAAAGCTAGAGTAATATGTGTGGGGCTGAGTAATCCATCAATTCCAAATAATTCATGCCAGTAAAAATCTCCTGGACCTGCAATGATTTGTAATATTGCTCCAAAAATAATGAGTTTAATTCCAAAAGCAAAAGATTTGTTTCTAATCTTTTTTCTTCTAACATAAAGTATCAAACCTACAACTGCACTGATTAGACTAATCCCAACACCTAGATACAATACTCCATGTGATGGTGTAAAAAACGTCTCAGGTATTCTAAGTAAATGAGATGTAATGTCCCAACTAGCCCCCCACATGGACAATGATGTACCAATTAATCCAATTACAAAACTAATTACTGGTAACTTTATTTCTGATTTTTCAAGAAATTCTTTAGATGTAGTCAATTATTTGCGTTGAAATTCTTATATTCATAAAGTCTTCGAAGAAATCTTGATTCTAAGAGTTAATTATTTTCAATTGTTTCTATTATCTGATCCAAATTAACTGGTTTGTAAGCAACATAGTTTACATTCAGTTCTTTTAATTTTTTCTCAGTAGTTGCACTTGCATTATCTGCTGCATCATGAGCTGAGTTGAATGTAGAATTAGTGGTTGTTTCATCTGTTGTTTCAGTTGCTGCACTAATACAGATTGCACCAATAGTGATGTTATCTAATACTGCTGCTGTTCCATTTTTGAATGTTTGACCAAGTATGAAATCTTCTCCTGCATCAAACAATTGATTGTGTACTGTTTGTGTGAGTATCTCATTTCCTGATGTATCATGTTGTGTTATTGTGGCTTGTCCGTATAGGTTGATACCGTCATTAGTCATTGATTGTGTTCCTGCTGGAATAACTAGAATTGCAATTAATCCTAATAGTCCCATAGAAGCTATCTTGTACATTAAACACGACAACAATTTTGGTGTTAATATAGTTAGTTTCCATTTTCCACAAATGGAAATTTTTTTAATAATTATTAAAAATAGATGTTTCCACAATTGGAACATTATTTTAATTTCATTTCCACAATTGGAACATTATTATTTTTTTAAAATTTGAAAATTAATTTTAAAAATTATTTAGAAAAAATTATTTCAAATAATTTTTATTCAACAATAAATAACAGTCATACAATTTTTTTGTATGAAAATTAAATTAAAATTATTTATTGGTTTTTCAATTATGGTTGCACTAACTATATTTTTAGGAATAATTACCAATTCCCAATCTCATTCTGCATCAAATGATTTTGTAATGTTGATGGAACATGATCTAGTAGTATTACAAAATGCAGAAAGATTATCAAAACTTGTTGCAGATTCTGAATCTGGAGCACGAGGATTTATTATTTCAGGTGATGAATCTTTTTTAGAACGGTATTCTCAGGGATTGACTGACTTTGATGTTCTAATTGAAATTGAAAAAGATTTGGTATCTGATAATCCTGAACAAGTACAGAGATTAGAACATATTTCAGAACTATTTTCACAATGGGTAGATTTGTCTGCCAATCTTGAAATTGAACTTGCAAGACAAATTCATCAAACTCAGGAAACTGATTTAGAATTACTACTATCGTCTGATTCAGGTAAGGTCATCTTAGATGATATTCGTGATATTATTTCCACATTGAAAGATAACATGCGTACTGGTAATAATTTAGATGGATTTTTACTACTTACAAAAATTGATAATGATATTGCTGATAGTGAATCTGCTCAGCGAGGATATCTAGTTTCAGGTAAAGATGAATTTCTAATTCTATTTGAAACTATAAAAATTGAATTACATGAAAACATTCAAAATTTAGAAATTAATCTATCTGATGATGACGAAAATCTTCAATTAATTTATTCAATAGATAGATTATATCAACAATGGGAACAACAAATTGTCATTCCTGAAATTGATTCGAGAAAGTTAATTGAACAATATCCTAGTTTAAATCAAATAGCATTAATAACTCAAGAAGGAACTGGAAAGAAAATCATTGATGAAATTAAATTAGAGTTAAATGAATTTATCGAAATTGAAAATGATTTAACAAAAGAAAGATTTGGGAATATTTTATTATCTCAAGAACTTATACGATTTGTTATTTTTACTGTGATGATAATAAGTATAGTTGGCGCACTAATACTTACATTTTTGATATTTCATTCCATTGCTTCTTCATTACTAAAACTAGAGAAAATTATACAAAAATTCAAAGAAGGAAACTATGCTGAAAAAATTGATATTGTTTCAAATGATGAATTGGGAGAATTTTCTAGATCTTTTGATTCGATAAGAGGCATGTTGTTAAAAAATGAAAAATTACAAAATATTGGAGATTTAGCATCTCGACTTGCACATGATTTGAGAAACCCTTTATCTATAATTGATATGTGTATGAAAATGCTAGAATCTCAAGTAGACAATACTGAAAAATCTAAAAAATATTTCAAAATGTTAAATTCTGCTATAAAACGTATGACACATCAATTAAATGATGTAATGGATTTTGTTAGGGTGACTGATCTTAAACTTGAAAATATTTCTTTACTTGACGTTTTAAAATCAACATTAAAAAAAATTGATATTCCAGATGACGTACAAATTGAAATTCCACAAAATGATATAAAATTAAAATGTGATCCAATTAAACTGGATATTGTTTTTATAAATTTGATTTTAAATGCACTTGAAGCAATAAATGCTGGAAAAATAAATATTCGATTTTTTGATGAAAATTCATTTATTAAAATTGAAATTGAGGATTCTGGTCCAGAAATACCTCTTGATGTAATGAACAATATGTTTGAACCCTTGTTTACTACTAGGACAATTGGAACTGGTTTAGGATTGGCAAGTTGTAAAAGTATTGTGGAACAGCATAAGGGGAAAATCTCGATAAAAACTAATCCTACCGTAATTACTATCATTTTGTCAAAAAACCTGTAAATTAAATTACTATTTTTAACCTTTGTTTGATTTTTCATCTGTAAAATTTCATGCTCCCATCGGGTTTTGTCAGATCAGTTAAACACTCTCTACTTTTGTTTATAAAGAAATAGTTTTTTATCGAATCCATTTTTTAAATTGGTTTTTTAAAAATCCAACTTGGACATTATTATCTAAAGTATTTACAGATGTTGGAGTCCTGAACTAAACTACTAAGGCCCTTTGATGGACTAGATTACTTAACCGTAACTGAAGCTTTTGCCCAAGGATGAATCATACAAAAATAAGAATATTGTCCTGTCTCATCAAATCTGTATGAAAAAGTATCTCCTGACATAATCAGACCACTATCAAATAATCTATCTGGACCTTCAATTATGTTGCCACTTGTCACAGTATGTGCAGAATTATCATTATTTTTCCAAATGACTTCTCCTCCCTTGAAAATTACTAAAGTTGGTGGATCATAACATTTGTCTGCTTCTTCACATCCTGGAATTGCAGTGCCTTCTGGAATACTTACCAGTCTTGATGGTAATTTTGAAGTGGTTAACTCTTTTGAGAGTTTTACAATCTCTTCAGCTGATTGTTTGCCTTTTTCTAATGTCTCTTCAACATCCTCAGCTGTCTGCTTTACATCTTCTATTGTTTTTTTTGCCATTAGCATTTCTGCAATCATTTCTTGTTTTCCGTCTTTGGAAGTTTTATATTCCGTATCTGATACTAAACTAGAACTGATTACAGCAAACCCCACTCCTATAACTACTACAATTATCGAAATCACAATTCCTGCTTTATCCATTGTAGCCATGAACATTTTGATTGCTCCCTTGCATAAAAATCGAGTGAATCTAAAATTGTCTCCAAAAAATCGTTAAAGCCTTTACAGAATCTAATCTAAAAATAAAAAATCAGCTTGTTGGATTCATTGCAGCACGCTATCTTTGACTTTTTGATCTACTGGAGTATCTATGTATTGATCAGGTTGTGCATTACAGTCACCTACATTGACTGAATACCCATCCAAAGTCTCAGCAATACATCAGTATTTGGAATGGAAGCTGGAGGAATTGGTCATTTAGGAATTGTTTCAAAAGTGTTACAAGTAGGAGTCATGATTGATTCACTTCTTGTGTTGCTTTAGGTCAAGAAAAATAAATGGTTAGGAAACAAAGAAATTTCCTTTGTGAATAACCTCTTTTTTTATTTTACATCTATTTGTATTCATTTTGGAACTTCAAAGTCTATCTTAAACTATTTTCTTTTAATAACTTTCAACATTAACAATCATACTCTGTTTAAAAATAGGCACTGTTCATAATTCTATTATGGTTTCAAAGGATAAAGTAATGATACTCGCTGTAATTGCAATTGGTGTTGTATCTTTGGCTGCAATGATTGGATTTATTGGTCAAGGAAATGTAAGGCACGTCTCAATTTTCTGGCAAGAACGTGTTGAGCAGACTGTTGCATTTGAAGATATTGATGGGGATGTACAACTCCAAGGGATTTCTGGAATTGATGGTGAACCAAACCCTTATCTTATAACTAGAACAAATTTTGCATATGTCTTAACTGTGATAAACAATGGAACTACTGAGCATCGACTATACATAGAAGGATTAAACAAACAAACAGATCTGTTGAATCCGGGTCAACAAGAAACACTTACTATTTATCCTGACAAAGAAGGAGTCTACAAATATTTTGACAAGCGAGAACGACTTAATCATCTAGGATTTCTTGAAGTCAAAACTGTTGTACCTAGTGATGAGTTTTCAGGTATTTGGCGTGATTTGATATGATTTTCTAATTTTCATATCTGGATTATTTAAAAAAATTACCTGTTGAGTTCCAACTCAACTTTTACCTGTCCTTTGTCAAACACACAGTTGATGCCCTTGATTTTACTTTTGTATAGATATGTTCTCTTACCATCTTTGATAAGCCCTGATATAGAAAGTAGTTTTTGATCAAGGAGCATTTGGATTCTTCGATATATTGTACTCAATGGTATTTTGGTGTCTATTGCAATGTCTGTTGCTGCTTTTGGATGATATATTGTAGTGTTTAAAATTGCTCTACAATACTTGTCTGATATTGTTTCTAATTTACTGTTGTTTTTTTCAAGATCTTCAACTTCATTAATTTGTTTTAAAACTTGCATAAATCACAATGTCTCTAATTTGATATAATCTAAAGAGATAGTTTCCACTATTAGCTTTCACAAATGGAAATCACGTATGGAAAATATCTTTTGTTTTATTATACTAATTTGAATAATAATTTTTTATGATGAGAAAAATTGGCACGATAAAACACCTCAAAGAAAATAACACAACTTACAAAGATCATTGGTGGAGGGCCATGTCTATGAGTATGGCATTATTCATTCACGCTTGGATGCCTTCTTTGTTCCCAACTTATGCATCTGATAAAATGAATGGTGTTTCAGACTGAAAAAAAAAGTAACAGTAGTACTTGATGACATTATAATAAAGAAACTACGTCAAAAACAAGCAAAAGAAATCGCAAGAACTACAAAATTCGTAAGCTTCTCTAGCATTTTAACTAAAGAATTACGCAAGTCTATGAAATAATCGCCGAACCAGTTGATGTAAAAGATGTATAATCATGTCAGAACTTTTTTTGATTATTGTCAATTGTGAATCACTGAATCTTTTAACACAAATCACTTCCTTCAAAATATGTGGCAAAACGCTACAATTCCCCAATATCATACCGTCTTAGAGAGATCCCAGTAAAACAAATCAAAGTCTGGAAAGATGCACAAGCAAGAAAATTAGACAGAGAGGGCATTGCAGAGCTTGCACGTTCCATCAAAAATGAGGGACTTCAAAACCCACCCATGGTCCAAAAGGAATCAAAAAACTCATACTTGTTAATGTCTGGTCAGAGAAGACTTGCAGCACTCAAAAGACTTGGTGCAAAAAAAATACCCGCACTGTTACTTACTCAGGCCACAAAATATGATTTGGAGGATGCAAAGGCTGCATCAGTAGTTGAAAATCTACATCGAAATAAAATGGACACAAAGGATATGACTGCAGCATGTGTATTCTTGTCTGAATCAGTTGGGAAAAGCAAAGCTGCACAATCACTTGGAATCTCACAGCAAACACTCAGAAAATATCTTGGATTTGCAGCAGTTCCTGATAAATTAAAACAGTATGTTCCAAAGGATCTATCGCGTGACGATGTCACTAGATTGTATCAAATCATTCCCAATACTTTAAAAGCAATACAAATTGCAGAAAAAATTCTCACTTTTGATCAAAGACTTCGCAAACAGTATCTGTATCACCTAGCAAAAAGTCCAAAGGCATCTCATCCCAAACTACTCAAAAAATCAAAGGCAGGATTATTACAGCAAAAAGTTACTCTGGAGTTAAACAAAAGTAATGCAAAAAAATTACATAGTCTGGCTACAAGAAATGATTTGAATGTAACTAATATGGCAGAGAAAATAATGTCGAATTATTTGAAGAAAAAATAATTACCTTTTAAATTTACACTGAATTTAGACTACCAAACAGTAACTGAATCCCGTGTGTTGCACCTTAAACTATGTTGAACTGTAGTTGCCACTATTGAAAAAAGTGGTTTATAATTATATTCCACTTTGTCCTATACGGAACATGATTAATGTGCTGCAAAAAATCCTAAAACTTGACGCATTTGTTTTGGGCACTCTTATTGTGTTGTTTTCAACACTTACAGTAATTTTATACTTTGTATCCTTAGAAGGCAAATAACTCCTGTCATTTAGTTATTCGTAAATGGTTCAATCTTTGGTTTCAAAGAGTTAATCCCATCGGGTTTTGTCAGATCAGTTCAACATTCTCTACTTTTGTTTATAAATAAAATCTAAATTTCCTAAAAGTATTCATGGTTTGATGAATTTGTAAAGTAAAATTTTTCCAAAATCTGTCATCACAAACCAAATTGCTGTATAAGCCCAAACTAGTAATGCCAAATCCCATCCTATTGGAGGTACAATTATTCCATAAACAGTAATTAGAGTTGCTGTTGTTTGTGTTAGCATGACTGCAAGTAGTAGCTTCCATGCTGGTCTTACAGTCCAGAAATTTCTCCTTGTTCTTGCAACAAAAAGAAACATTTGACCTGCAACTGAAAGTTTCAAGTAAATAAAGGATTGAAGTGTTTCGTTATTTAATAAGAGAATTTCTTTTCCTATGTAAAGCAAAATGAATGATGAGACAACGCCGATTGTTCCCAAAATTGTTGCAATCAAAAGTATATTTCGCATATTCCATCGTTCTGGATTGTTAGAGTACCGAACTTTGTCAAACGCGATTGTCATTATTGGAATATCGTTAAGAAGTGCCAATAAAACAATCATAACCGCAGAAATTGGATAAAAATTAAACGCAATTATCGATGCAGTTAAAAACAACAGTATTCTAATCGTTTCACCAATTCTGTATATGGCATAATTTTTCATTCGTTGAAATATTTTACGACTTTCTTTGATTGAATCAATTATGACAGAAATGCCTAAACCTGTCAGAACTATGTCAGCTGCAGATTTGGCAACATCAGTTGAATTTGCAACAGCAATTCCAACATCTGCTTTTTTTAATGCTGGTGCGTCATTTGCTCCGTCTCCTGTCATTCCTACTATATGACCAGAATCTTGCAATGATTCTATTATGTTGAATTTATGCTCAGGGAAGACTTGGGCAAAACCATCTATCTCTTCAATTTTCTTTTCTGAATCATGATTTTTTTCTTCCAATATTGAGGAGTCATTTGAAATATTTGTTCCAAGACCTAGTTTGCTTGCAATTTGTTTTGCTATTGAAATGTGGTCTCCTGTAACCATTTTGATGTTAACGCCCATGGATATTGCCTCTCGAATTGTAGAGACCGCATCTTCTCTTGGAGGATCAAACAGAGGAATTATTCCCATAAATTGCCAAACATCGTGAGAGTCAGTTTTTGCAACTGCAATGGCCCGATATCCATTTTTGGCCATTGTGTTAACTATCTCTTCAATGATTGGACGAATTTGTTCCTTGTTTGGAACTAGAGACAAAATAACTTGAGGCGCCCCTTTTGTAATCTTCAAAGTATTGCCTGACGAATCCAAAACCAGACTCTCACTTCGTTTTATTATTGGATCAAATGGTTTGAATGATTTTATTTGAAATTGTTTTAGAGTATGTTTGATTGTGGAAATTTCTTTGGTTTTTTTAATGATTGCCATATCGATTGGATCTTTGTTTTCCTCCCTAGATGCAAGAGAGGCAAAAAGTAGGACATCTTCCTCATTATGATCTCCAACTGGTTGAGTATTCCCTGCAACTAGATTATTTTGTGTGAGAGTTCCAGTTTTGTCACAGCATAAAACATCCATTCCAGCTAACTCTTCAACAGCTGCAAGTTTACTAACAATAGCTTTCTTTTTAGCTAGAATAGATGCACCTATTGCCATTGAAACTGAAAGTACTGCAGGAAGAGCTACAGGGATTGCAGCAACTGTCAAAACAAGTGCAAATTGAAGGGTTTCTGGCATGCTTTGCTGACGGACAAATGAAAAAATAAAAATTAAACTTACTAGTGCTACTGCAAAAAAAATCAAATAATTACCAATTTTTTTTAATGCTTTTTGAAAATGACTGACTGTTTTTCCTTTCTGTACAAGCTGTGCAGTTTTGCCAAAAAATGTCTTGCTGCCAGTTGTAATTACAAGACCATTTGATTCGCCCCTGTGAATCAAAGATCCTGAATAAGCTAAATCTGAAGATGTTTTTTCTACTGGAAGAGATTCGCCTGTAAGAGATGATTCATCTACAAGAAGAAATTCATTTCCAAAAAGTTTCATGTCTGCTGGAATTATATCACCAAATCTAACTCGAATAATATCTCCTGGAACTACTTGTTTTGCAGGTATCTCGAGCCACTTTCCATCTCTTAAAACCCTTGCATGGATAGCCATTTTTTGTTTTAACAATTCAATTGCATTTTCTGCTTTGTGTTCATGCCAAAATCCTATTATTGCATTAGATAATAACAAAACAAAAATTATCAAAAAATCTTCCCAATGCTCAATCATTGCTGAAATTATTAGAGCCGCCTCTATCATCCAAGGAATTGGTCCAGAAAAATATCCTAGAAATTTTCTTACAGGGTTTATTTTCTTTTCTTTAATCTCATTTAATCCGTATTTACTTATTCTATTATTGGCTTCAGAGGAAGAAAGACCATTTTTGCTAGAGGATAGTTTTTCAAAAAAGTCATCAACTGAAACTGTTTTTAAATCCGAAATGTCTGCTAATGAACTCTTTTTTGTATCCATATGCAATTTCCTTGATTGACGGTTAAAAATGGTAATTGTCATTTCCAATAATGACTTTATTTGCATTTCAAGTAAGAATAATTTAAAATCATTTTTGACACCTGTATACTTACTTTATATTTGTAAATTCTATATTCCAGAATATCTTGTCAGAATTGCAAAGTATTCCAATTTTAGATGCTCCTCAGAAAAATTTTTCTGAAACATATTTTAATTATTTTTTGGATTGGTATAATTTTTCGCAAAAATACAATTTTGCACTTTTTGATGCAGGATTAAATGCATACCAATCTTTGTTTAATTTACAAGGTAAACCAACAAAAGCAAAAAAGATAGAAAATACAGTACGTGCAACATTTGATTATAATTTAAGAAAATCTTTTGAAGAGGAAAAATTTGCAATCTCTCTTGGAACATTTATCGAAGCATTTACAGAAATGACAAGTTTGAATAGACACAATCTTGTTCACAAATATTTTGATAACATGTTTGCAACTATGAATATTTTAATCGAACCCTTTAGAGATAGCATTAATCGAACTCCTTCTGAAATCATTAAAATGAATGGAAAGTTTGATCTTCTACATTACAAATCATCAATGAAAATAAAGCATAAAACACCAATACTCGTAGTTGGTTCTTTGATCAACCGATATTATATTCTTGATCTCTTACCAAAAATTAGTATCATACAAAAACTTCAGAAAGGAGGATTTGATGTGTATGCAACTGATTGGAGAACACCAAGTTCCTTTGATAATGATATGACTTTAGACAATTATGCCCACGAGTATGTAGAAAAAGCAGTAGACAAAGTTAGAGAAATTAGTGGTTCAGAGAAAGTATCTCTTTTTGGATATTGTTGGGGCGGAATTTTTTCCTTAATACAATCAGCAATTCATCCTCAAAAAATCAAGAATCTTATCTTACATGCTACACCAACAGATTTGGAAAAAGACCCCACATCTATTGAAATCTGGACAAAAAAATTAAATGCAGATAGATTGGTTGAGGCATATGGAAATGTGCCTGGTAACTTTCTTAATCTAGCATTTTTAATGAGAAACCCAATAGAAGCTGCTTTGAAATACACTCGATTTTTTAGTGAAGTAAGGACAATAGATGAAATAAAAGAGTTTTTTGCAATAGAAGGATGGCTTTATGACAGTAGACCAATAATTGGAGAAGTCTTTAGAAAGATAGTAGATGATATTTACAAAAAAAATTTGTTAATAAAAAGTAAGATGAAAGTTGGAGGGAGAACAGTTGATCTTAAAAATATAACCATGCCTTGTTTGAACATTGTAGGGGAAAATGATGATCTGGTTCCTCCACAATCAAGTAGAACCATTACAAATGTAATTGCAAGTCAAGATAAACAATTAATGGAGTTTCCTACAGGTCATGTGGGTCTTTGTATTGGTGGAAAGGCACATGAAAAACTATGGCCAGAGGTTGTAAAATGGCTTGCCAAACATTCCTAGTTAAAAAATTCTGAACATGCCTTTAACAAAACAACAAAAAATTGTCACTGTAGGTGCGTGGTTAGGTTGGTCATTAGATGGATACGATTTGGTCTTGATGCTGTTTGTAATTCCTGTGATCAGTCATATGTTTTTTCCATCTACAAATGAAGCATATTCACTACTTGCCACTTTTGCAGCATATGTCATCACCCTAATCATGCGTCCATTTGGCGGTGCATTTTTTGGAAACTTTGGAGATAAGATTGGAAGGAAAAAAGTAATGATGATTACAATATTGGGTTTTTCTTTAGGCACATTTGCCACAGGATTGCTTCCGACATGGGAAATGGTTGGAATTATAGCACCAGTTTTACTAATTAGTCTAAGATTCATGCAGGGATTTTTTGCAGGTGGCGAATGGGGCAGTGGTGCAGTATTAACAATGGAGACAGTATCAAAAAAATCAAGAGGTTTGTTTTCAGGATTTCTTCAAAGTGGATTTCCATTTGGATTCATCATAGCATCAATAGTGTTTTACTTTGTAACATCATCTTTGTCCGAGAAGGAATTTGCAGAATTTGGGTGGCGCATTTTATTCTTTACAGGAATTATTCCAGGAGGGGTTGCATTATTTGTCAGGCTAAAGATGGAAAATTCAAAGATTTGGCTCGAAAAAGCAAAGCAAAAGAAAATCATCAAATTCCCTCTTCGCCAAATCTGGACTAATAAAGAACAACGCAAAAGATTTCTTTTTGCGCTAATCATAATGACAGGTCTTATGTACTCATATTACACTTCTCTTGGTTTCTTTCCTACTTTATTACAGGATTTTATAGAAGTTGAAAAAAATGAGACAGCAAAACTAATGATACTTGGAACTGCAACTTCATTTCTTGGAACTGTATTTGTAGGATATTTGAGTCAGATTATTGGAAGGCAGAAGGTAATGGCTGTTTTTGCAGCTTTGGCAATAGTTATTTCAATACCTGCAGTTTACGGATTGTATCATGCCACAATTTTTTATGAATCATATTTCTATGTCATAGTAATTGTATTTGTAACAACTACTGGTTTTGGTGCCATTCCTGCATTTCTTTCTGAACGATTTCCAACTGAAATACGCAACAGTGCAAGCGGTTTTGCATATAATGGAGGATTGTTTTTTGGAGCAATGGCTCCAATTATTGCTTTGAATTTACTGTCTAAATCTGCTGACTATGCACCGTTTCTCATAGGATTTAATATCATTTTTGGTTCTGTAATAATATTAATTGGAACTAAAATTAATCCTGAAACAAAAGAAGTTGATATAGAAAAATGAGATTATATGTTCAATAATGGTTTTGAACGATGTTACTGTGATGTTTTATTTTCCAAGATAAATTATTTTTTTGACCATTTTTTCATCCATTCAAGTAAATCAGTAATTGATTCAATCAGTTCTTGACCTTTTTTGGTTAGTTTGTATTCTACACGTGGTGGAACCTCTGCAAACGTTTCTCTTTCCAATATTCCTTCAGATACAAGTTCAGATAACCTTGTGGATAGTGTCTTGCTACTAATTC
>Ga0209992_10003536_pt1 | contig 13069 bp, 13 predicted proteins | sample 2SBtaG_2_FD_182564 | JGI IMG/M metagenome (GOLD analysis project Ga0209992, IMG submission 182564) | Deep subsurface microbial communities from Kolumbo volcano to uncover new lineages of life (NeLLi) - 2SBTROV12_ACTIVE470 metaG (SPAdes)... | ecosystem: Environmental > Aquatic > Marine >... | reverse complement strand
ACCTTGACTCTAACTGGTTCAATGTACCTCATATCAGATATCAAAAAAGTGGATTATTATAAACTGACGGTTAATTGGAATGTTTTTTGACAATGATCTTTCATATCAATAGTCAAGTAACATTTTACCTGTTGCCATAATGTCGCCTTTAATGGCGCTCATGGTAAGAATATAGCATAATCAGCTAAAAAGGTTTCGGAGTTAGATTATTTTGATACTTTTTTGACCCATCTTTGTGCTCCTTGAGGGTGAGAATATTTCCAAGGTTTCACAAATTTTTTTAAAACTTTAATTTTCCATGCATAATTCCAATCCTTTTTATTTTCTTTAATTTCTATAAACATAATTTTTCCCAAAACCACACCTTCACTTAGAAGATAGATAGGAATATTCAGTTTTTTGGTTTTAAAATTTCTAAATTCAAATTTTTTTGTACCATTGATAATTTCATTTGAATATGGTTGTTTTACAATAAATCCTTGCATGGTATTTACTTGACTCTGATTTGGCCTGTTAGTAATTTTTGCATTAATCCTTTTTTGAGAGATTCAAGATGAGATTTTTTTGATTCAAATTCCTCAATCCTTGAATGAGTCAATTGTAAAATAGATGAAATTTTTTCTTGTTCTGACAATGTAGGACAAAAAATTCGTAATTTCTTAATGTTTGCTAAACTCATTGTTTTTTGACCACTCGTTCTATCGAATAAAAATTCAAGTTGTTTATTCAAAAAAATTGAATTCAAAAAAATGTATAAAAAATGAGAATTAATTTTAGGATGAATAACCAAGGTGTTTTGGCCCATACAAAAACGTTCATCAGTGTTAACAAAGCTAGTAACAAAGTAGGTTCCCACACGACTCATTACAATATCATTTTTTTGAGGGGAATAATTATTTGTAAATTGATCATAAATTTTTTTTGAAACTCTAAAAGCACCATCTAATTTCAAATCCCCAGATTTAATTTCTGTAGAACGAATCATAGGGAATCCTTTTGGAGAATATGAAGGAGTGACATGAAGGGAATCAACGATTTTCGAGGTTTCTTCAAGCCTCACAATTTTCCAATTATCGGGAATTTTGATTTCTTTTCCAAACAACCACTTTACTTTTTTGAATTTCTTATGCCCAATTCCTTTTGTGAGTAACTTTTGCATTAAACCAATTTTTAGTTTTTTTGTAGACTGAATCACATCATCGTAAGATGAAATCAAATTATCTACATTAGAAAGAATAGATGAAATTTTTTCTTGTTCTGACAATGTAGGACAAATAACAGTAATTGAACACATGTCCTTTTGGTTAAGTTTTGGTTGTGCAGAAGATGCCACATATCGAAGTAGAGATAATCTATTGAGAGAATATTTTAAAAAAACATGAGACATGTTGGTTTTAACACGTAATACATGAGCATGATTATTTACCCATGTTTTCCCTTCAATAGTAAATGCAATAGGAGATACTCTGCTTCGTAAATTTTCTCCATCTTCTGATAAACATAATAATTTTTCATCAAAAATATAATCATCAACATAATCAATTATACCTGAAGCTCCATAATACGGATGTTTACCATGACGAATTTCTCTTGTAGATTCTTTTAATGGGACTCGTTTTGAATCTAAAACAGTTACAACATCTTCTAATTTTTTTACAACCCATTTTTCAGGAATTTGAATTGTTTTTTGATAATGCCATTTTACTTGTTTATGTCCTGATTTTACTTTTTGAACTTGCAATCTAAATCTTAAATCCTAATTCTTTAAGATCAGCATTTACTTTCTTTTCAAGTTGTGCTCTCTCTTTATCTAATTCCTTTAGTTCATCAATGGTTTTTTGGATATCAATTATTTCCTCAGGCTCGGAAATATCCACATATCGTGGAACATTGAGATTATACTCATTTTCTTTAAGTTCTTCCAAATCTGCTACATGACAATATCTATCATCATCTTCATAATTATCAAAAGCATCTACAATTTTTTTAACATCTTTATCTCGTAACAAATTTCTTTTTGGATTCTTTTCATAATCTTTATCTCCAGCAGCATAAATGAATAGAATTTTGTCTTTTCTTGCCTTTGGTTTATTCTTGTTTAGAATTAAAATACATCCAGGAATAGGAGTTCCAAAAAATATCTTTTCAGGTAATGCAATAATGGCCTCAATTCGGTCTTTTGAAATTAATCCCTCTCGGATTTTTTGTTCTTCACTACCTCTAAACAAAACACCTTGAGATGCAACTATTGCTGCTTGTCCTTTTTCATTTAATGATGCAAACATATGTTGAATAAAAGCAAAATCTGCCTTGTCTTTTTCAGGAGGAATTCCAAATTGAAATCTACTATAGGGATCTTTTGCAGCATTTGTACTATCCCAGTTTTCACTAAATGGAAAATTGGCTAAAACTTTGTCATATGTTTCAAGTTTCCCACCTTTGACTAGTTTTGGGTCATTGAGGGTATCTCCATCTTTAATTTCAAATTCAGTAATACCATGAACTACTAAATTCATTTTACACAAAGTTACAGTATCAGGATTACTATCTTGTCCTTCAAGAGTCAAATCAGTCAAATCGGCATTTTTAGTATGTTCATCAATGTATTTTCGTGATTGAATTAACATTCCACCAGAACCACAAGTAGGGTCACAAATTCGCATACCTTGTTTTGGTTTTACAATTTTTACCATAGTTCGAATTACTTGTCGTGGTGTGTAAAATTGACCACCTTTTTTCTTTGTCTCACCGGCATATTCTTCTAACAAGTACTCATACGCATCACCAAACAAATCATCACCTTGAGCAGAATTAGCATCAGAAAAATCATGAGGTAGAAAAATTTTGATTAATTTTCTAAGGGAGTCATCAGAGTATTTTTTCTTATTATTAAATTCAGCATTAACTAGAGTTCCTTCAAGTTTATCATTGTATTTTTCTATTGCATGGCACACTTTAATAATTTCAGCCCCGATATCATCTCCTGCTTTTTCTAATTTTTTATACATTCCATCTTTTGGAACAAAAAAAGTATGGCGTTTTCTATTTTCATATGCTTCTTCTTTGCTGAGTTTTTTAGTTTTGATTAATTTGTCCGCTTCAACAATAAAATTATCATTCAGTCTTTTTAGAAATAACAAACATAATACAATTTTATAATTTTCAGGAGCATTAAGTGATTTTCTAAGTACATCTGCAGCATCGTCAATTACTGACTTTAGAGTAGGAAAATCAAGTTTATCAGACAATATTGGTAAAGGATAATGAGATCAATATAGGGATTTTTACAAAATATGATTGTAATTGCTTAATACTTTGATTTTTTGTAAATTATTGTGCAAAAATCAAAACCAGGGTTCAAAAAAGTAAAATGGCATTATCAAAAAATTATAGAAATTCCTGAAGAGTGGTATGTTGAAAAATTAGGAAAATTATGTGAATTAAGAGAAGATGGAAAAATTACATCTGATTTGTATATTGGACTAGAACATATTGTGTCAGGAAATAACACATTAGAAGGTAAAGGGAATATATCGGATTTCTCAAGTACAAAAAATCAATTTTATGAAGGGGATGTTCTATATGGAAAACTTCGGCCACTACTCAACAAAGTATGGTTAGCAACAGAATCAGGACAGTGTTCTACAGATATCTTACCAATAATTGCTTCAAAAAAAATTACCAATCAATTACTATTATCGATATTAACAAATCATCATTTTTTTTCGTATGCAGTGGGAACATCGGCAGGCACAAAAATGCCAAGAACTAATTGGACGGATATTAAGAAATTTATTACATTTTTACCATCGTTTCCAGAACAAGAAAAAATTTCATCCATATTATCAAATGTTAATGAATTAATTTCATCATATGATGATATGATTATATCTACAATTAAACTCAAAAAAGGACTCATGCAACAATTACTCACAAGTGGTATTGGTCATAAAAAATTCAAGAAAGTAAAAACTCGATTCCAAAGAATTTTTACTATTCCAGAATCATGGAACGTAATTTCAATTTTTGAAACATCTGAACAAAAATCTAATTCTATCGTAGATGGGCCATTTGGGTCAGATCTAAAAACTTCAGACTATGATCCATTAGGAACAATACCAGTGTTAACGATTGGAATGTTATACAACATAAATGAAATCAAGTCTGCTAGATGCATTACAAAAAAAAAAATTAAAGAAATTGAGAGAAGTAAAATTGTGGGAAATGATATAGTGATGGCAAAAATTGGCAACACATACGGGGTTAATTGTATTTATCCCAAAAGTTTCCCAACAGCAATGATTCCAGCTAATATTTGTAAAATAACAGTTGATTCAACACGTTTTGATATTCAGTATTTGAAATTTTGGTTTGATAGTGAATTTTCTAAAGATTTCTTAGACGTGATAGTAAAAACTTCAGGTCAACCCGCATTTGGAATAACGGAATTTAAAACACTGCCTGTTATTGCTCCATCTTTACCTGAACAAAAAAAAATAACATCAATTCTTTCAAAAATGGATACAAAAATCAATGAATTAAAATCTAAAAAATCTTTTCTTAAAAATATCAAAAAAGGGTTGATGCAGCAACTACTCATAGGTCAAATTAGAGTTTGAGTTTTCAACAAGTTATACTTTAACGACTGAATAAATACTAGTTAAATGAAAATGAGATGTTATGAATTTTAAAGTCGATAATGGTGAAGAAGGGCAAGAAACTGAACTTCCAGCATTAAAGTTAATTCATGCCTTAGGATACGATTACAAGACAAATTTTGAACTAAACAAGGAGAGACCCGACCATCGTCAAGGAGTACTTTATGACAGGCTCAAATCAGCCATAAAACGCCTAAACAAACTGGATGATGAGGGAGTGGACGATGCCATTAGGCAAATTCACGAGGATGGATATCCTGCCAATCTGAATTTAGTTGATGCAAATGAGCGAGTTAGAACAAAACTTGTAGGTTTGTCCAGAGAGGGGGCAATCGAGCAACCAATCTCAGTTAAACAATATGGAGAAAACGGATTAGAATATGTTACTGTAAAATTTTTTGATTTTGAACATCCAGAAAACAATGACTTTTTGGTTACTAATCAATTCATCATGGAGGGTTTCAAATCAAATAACATTGAACCAGACATTGTAGTTTTTGTAAATGGATTACCACTAGTAGTAATTGAATGTAAAAAACCATCAGTTAAAGATTATCTAAAAAGCGCATGGGAAAATAATTTAGAAAAATATCAAAGAGTAGGATTAGGATTTAGGAAATTATTTTACTACAATCATGCAATAATTGTAACTTGTGATATTGCAGCAAAATGTGGAACAATAGATGCATTACCAAACAAGTATGCCAAATGGACTAGTTTACAAGAAATGACACTAGATGAATTAGAAAAACTTGTTGGACGAGTTCCATCACCTCAAGATATCATACTTGCAGGAATGTTAAACAAAAAAGCACTATTAGATATGCTAAAGAATTTTGTAATTTATGAAACAGAAAATAATAAAAAAGTGAAAAAAATTGCAAAACATCAACAGTACAGAGTTGTAACAAAATGTGTAGATAGAATCAAAGAAGGAAAAGATGTTACTGAACAAGGCGGAGTCATATGGCACACACAAGGTTCAGGTAAATCACTTTCAATGGTGTGGTTTGCAACTCAATTATTATACAAATTAGAAAATCCACCAATTCTAATTATTACAGACAGAAGACAACTAGACAAACAAATTCATGGTACTTTCAAGTCATGTGGATTTCCTGAACCAATAAAGGCAAAAAATATCAAACATTTAGCTGAAGAACTGAAACATCCTCAAGGTAAAACCATCATGACTACCATCCAAAAATTTGGCTCTCCAGGAGATATTCATACAGATGAACGTGTGATTGTGTTAGTAGATGAGGCACATAGATCACAATTTGGCTGGAATTCATCATACATGCGAGATGCCATGCGTAATGCAGTGTTTTTTGGCTTTTCAGGAACACCAATTGATAAGAAAAATCAAAGTACATTTCAAGTATTTGGCCCACTAGTTGACAAATATTCATTTCAAGAAGCAAAAGATGACGGGGCAACACTCAAGGTACTTCATGAGGGATTATTACCAAACCTATACCTAGAAGGTGGAGAAACCATTGACCAAATTTTTGATAGAGTATTTACAGATTTAACAGCAGAGCACAAAGCAGAATTAAAAAGAAAATATGCAAACAAGTCAGACATTGCAGAAGCCCCTGAAAGAATTAAAAAAATCGTTGATAATATTATTGACCACTATAATTCAGCAATTGGAAAAAATAACTACAAAGGAATGGTTGTTGCATCATCAAGGGAAGCTGCAGTAATTTATTATCGTGAATTAAAAAAGAGGGGCGGACCATTATCTAAAGTTGTAATGACTTGTGAACCTGATGAAATGGGTAAAGATGGAACAAGTTGGAAAGAATTCTACATGTCAGATGCAGAACGAGAAAAAGTTACTGAGCAATTTAAAAGTCCAGATGACCCAATAAAACTTTTGATTGTAGTAGATATGTTACTTGTCGGATATGATGTACCAATTGTTCAAGTAATGTATCTTGATAAATCACTAAAAGAGCATTCCCTGTTACAAGCAATGGCCAGAGTAAACAGATTGTATGATGCAGGAAAGACATTTGGGTTAATTGTTGATTACATTGGAGTTATGAAGAATCTACAAAAAGCACTTGAAATCTTTGAGAGTGAAGACATTGAAGAATATACAAGTGCTCTGGACTCACTTGATGGAGAATTAATTGATCTTGATGCAAGAGATAAAATTCTCATGGATTTGATTAAAGAATTTAAAGACAAAGAAAAATCAGAAATAATTATTGCATTTGAAAGTGAAGATTCTCAAATCGAACTTGAATCCACATTCAAATCATTTGTTAAAGCACTAGATGTTGTAAAGCACAAAAAAGAATCCCTCAAATACAAAGATGATTTTGATTTTGCATGTAAAATTAGAGCATATATTCGAACAGCCTACTACGGGGATAGTCCTGATAATCGGGAATACAGTATAGCAATTCAACAATTAATTGATGACCATATCAAATCCACAGGCGTGTCTGAACTTACAAATCCTAAAGAAATCACATATGAAAATTTCCTAGCATATGCTGGAACTTACAAAAAAGATTCAGCAAAGGCTGCCATGATTAAAAACAAATCAATGCAAGTGATTCGAGAAAGACAGCACACAAATCCAGGATATTATGGAAAACTACGAGAAAGATTAGAAAAATTACTCATCGATGTAAAAGAAAAACGTCTAGAAAATGCAGTCTATTTTGATTTACTAAGTGATATTTACAAAGAAGCAACATCTGGAGATGAAATTACAGAAAAAGAAACGGGAATAAAAGATGAATTTGAAAGAGCAATTTACTATCTTTTAGAACCTGAAACAGATGATAAAGAATTTAGAAAAAATATTGCAAAAACTATCCATGAAGAAATTAAAAAACAGACAAGTAAAGTAGATTGGAAAGAAAAAACTGAAACTAATAATGAGATTTACTTGGCAACATATGACAATCTCCCATCAGATATGTTTTCAAAAGAAAAAAGAGAAGGATTTGCAGAAGAAGTTTTGAAAATAGTGAGAGCCACACTTTGAATCAAATTAAATTTGGAAAATCTACTATCAAATACTCTATAATTAAAACAAAAAGAGCAAAGACATCACAAATTGTAGTGGATAGAGATAATGTAATTGTAAGAACACCATTATCAAAATCAAAGTTAGAAATTGAAAATATTGTTAAAGATAAGGCTAGTTGGATATACAAAAAGCAGTTTGAATTTAAAAAACAAAAAACAGCTATTGTTAAACCAATTTTTTCTAATGGTTCAACATTACCTTATTTAGGAAAAAACTGCATTTTAGAAATAAAAATAAATCAAAATAAAAATTCAATCCAATTCACGGATTCAAAATTTATGGTTACATTGGATTCTAAAAGACCTTTGAAAAAAATGGTTAAAACAACATATGATGATTGGCTCCAAAAAAAATCAAATAATTATCTCAAGCAAAGAACTCAAAAATTATCCATGAAAATAGGCATAAAACCATCTCAAATAGTCGTAAAACACCTCAAAGAACGATGGGGAATTGCTAAAGAAGGCGAAATTATTCTAAATCAAAATCTACTAAAGGCTCCACAAAATATGATTGATTATATCATTATTCATGAATTATGTCATTTGAGAATAAATAACCATTCAGCAAAATATTGGAAATTGATAAGAAGTTTCATTCCCGATTATGAAGAAAAAATCAAATGGTTTGAAGTAAATAACAAATCAATTCAAAACTAAGAATTAAGAATTTTCTTGGTACTATCTAAGAAGATAAACACATTCAAATGATTTCTACAAACACCAATATTTTGGTTAGATGATTTTATTCAATTCTTTTAATGAACGTAATACTGTACATCCATACTTTTTGTCTAGGCCTAACTGCTGACTTAAACTTCCAAATGTTTTTTCAGTCACAACAATGTCACAATAAGGAATTGCGCCTGCTAAATGATTAATGTCTGCAATATCGTTGGGTTGTACTTCTCTTTCATACCATTCATCTCTTCCATATGTGAGACGAAATGAAACATTGGTAGCAGGCATATCTTCGAGAAATTTTTCCATGGATTTCTTATCTTTGGGAATAATTTGATCTTTCTGTTCTTTAGTTGCTCCTATCAAAAATTTGGCAAGGTGTGGACAGATGATGTCGTAAATATAATGTGCAATAGCTTCATTGAAACGTTTTTCTTTATCTATTTTCATTTTTTCTTTTCTGTTTTTTTCCATATTTTGAGCTGCACCATCAATTATTTTCCTATCTTTTCTAAAGTATTCTGAAAATTCACCATCTTTTAGAAATTTTGACATAGTTTCAGGTTTTTCAGCTTCTTCTTTCATTTTTTTAATGAGTTCTTCAGGAACATTTTTGGCAGTAATTTCGTATCCTGTACTCAAAATAAATGGTAATCCTTTATACAAAATTTTAGATTTTATATCATATACTGAAGGATAACCTAATCTGTGACATGCAGCGTTTACCACTTCTTCTTGCATATGAAATGTGTAAGGTTGTAAAACATACCCTTTAGAAATTGACATTATAAAATCAATTAGTTTATTCCTACTTTCATCATCTTTTCTAATCATAATATCTTCTAAATGTGAAAATGAAATTGGAAATACTACCTCTCCAGACTCGGATAATTTCTTTATTTTTTGTAAAACCTCAATTAGTCCATAATCTGTTTCCAATCCATTTTCTACCCTTGCTAAAGTAATCCAATCTTTTGTATCCAAATAGATTCTTTTGGGAATTATATTTTTTGACATTTCAGTATTGAAAATAGTATATTCTTACAGTTTTTGTAATAATTTTATTCCTACTACAACCAATGCTCCCCATCCAGCAACACGTAAAACATTTTCATTAATCCCTGTTTCTTCATTTCCCCACTTTGCAAGATGGTTTACTGTTCCAGTAGGAAAACTAGTTGCATTGTATTCATCCCAATGAACATCTAACCATTCTGAATCAACAAACTTTGCATGTCTATTCCCAAATTTTTCAATCTCTCTATATCCTCCAAGTGTTCTAATCCAACGTTCTGGTTCAGATGTTATTTGAGAGATATGAATTTGTGTCATGGTTAAGGTAGAACTGCGTATAACCCATCTTCTTCATGATAAGCATATTGACCACCATTGAAACACATTTTGATTGGTTTTGTTTCATGAAGCATTAAAATCTCATCAAGTGTTGTAATCGGTAACTTCTTTCCTGTTCTTTGATATTTTGATGGTCCATCTATATCATCTATGCGTATTAGAAAGTTTGTTAAACACAAATATTCTATCACTGCTTTTGTAGGTTGATTATTTTGTCTTAATTTAATTGGAAATTTATTTTTAACATCTTCTTTTGTAAATGGTACATTTGGAAATATTTTATCCATCTCTTTGATCCAATTTGAAATTGGTGAATCTGGGTCGTATATACTTCCAAGTTTTATTCCTTTTAATTCACCTTTTGTATTTCTAACAAAACATTTGATATCATGTTTATCTTTTTTATTGTAACATATTGCATATGTTCCAAAACCACCGTTTTGTTTATGTTCAGCATTTTTTGTTTCAAGTATACGATAGTTTTTAGGAATTAATTCATGAATAGGATCTTGTGATGGGTCATGAATGTAAATTGAACTGACCATTCCAAGTGCATCTTTCTTCTTATCTTTTTGAAGACAGATGACTACACCTTCAGAAGTCATATTTTCTGAAATATAGTCTAAATTTTGAAGACGTCTAACTGATTTTAAGATTGAAGGTTGTAAATTTTTTGGAAATGTTTTTACGAAATCATTAAGATTAGTAGCATATTGATGCTTGAGCAAAAATTCCAGCACCCGATTATCAGTTTTATTCATAGAAAAGTAAACTCAAAATAGTATATAAATCAGCTTAAAAATAAATGATTCAGCATATAAATTGAGGCTAAAAATCACAAAAATGGAGGATCAAATCTATTTTTTGAGAATATCTAAATACTACTATTGATCATCTTGTACTAATGGGATATACTCCTCCAGAAGACAAAATGGGAATTTTGAGTAGGATATTTCAAACATCTACATCTGCAAAAATAATTGATTTCTTTTTAGATCATAGAGATCTAGATTATTCCCTAGCAGAGATAGCTGAACACGCCAATATTTCTGCTCAAACTGTGGCAAGAGACATGCCAAACTTAGAGGGTATCGGACTGGTCACCAATAACAGAAAAATAGGAAAAGCAATAATGTATAGATTGAATTCAAATCTCAAAGCAATTGAATTATTGTCTGAATTCACTTTGAGAATATCACAACTACCTTCATTCCAAGAATATCAAAAACCTACAGAAATTCAAAATGCTATGGAAATAGATGTGGAACATTCCTAAAACCCATTTCATTTATTTTTAAAATATTCTAAATTATTTTTCTAAAATTTAATTAAATGTTAATTTTTGATGCAGGAGATGCTGGGAAGAATTTCTTTGTTGCCTCATTAAGTAATTTTATTACTATTACCTTATACATCAATTCAAAGATTATTTGTGGGTTAACAGCTAAATATCAAATTGACGTATTACTATACTATGTCAACAAAACATTCCAAAGATGATATTACAAAACTATCATCCAATGAAATAAAATCAAAAATCCAAAGAGATGGAATTTGGCCACAATACACTAAAAGAATCAAAACTCTAGAAAGAACTGAAAAAGAATTCTGGAAGTTATTTGTACAAGAAAATGACTCGGGAAGAAAACGTGCTATACTCGAGGATTTGGTGAATCTACAACCAATCATATCAAACTGCTATGATTCTGCACAGAGTATGTTACTTCCAAACAAGGAGCCAAAGAATTAGTCTATTATTCTCCAGGAGTGGAATATTTGTGTCATAGATGTAATTCAAACCAAGTTCGTTTTATTTTTGATGATAATTTTAGAGGATACTATGATGTCATGTGCTTGATCAAGGAAAAAAAGGTAAAACTATCTCATATCTACAAAGATTATACAAATAATCCAAATGCACCAAAATGGCTCTGTTACAATTGTTATGATTGTGGAATAGTGATTTTCTAAAGGCTACCAAAAATGTATAGTAAAGTATAGTATTTTCCATTTAATTCCATTTATTTTACAATCTATTTCTAGCAAGAAATTCTTCCATCATTTTTTTGCTATATTCATCATACATTGGTTTGAGATATCTGCAAATTGTTTTGATATTAAATCCAGTTTCGTTTGCAATTTCTTCATAAGTTTTTTCCTGACCAAAATATGATTCAATAATTTCTTGTACCTTTTGTTGTTCTTTTTTTGTTGGTCTTCCTTGTGTGTGAATAATACGCTTTCCAATTATTTCCATTTAACATAATTATACAATCATCACATTTAGCTTTTCAATGAATGATTTAATCAATCTTTTTTATGACATCATTCGACATATCGACACCATTAATTTCAGGCACAAATTCATTGGGCATAGTGTCGATTTGTCCCTGATTATTTACAACATCTGATAGTGAAGTTATTTTTCCTTTAGAACTCACAATCTTGTATCCTTGCTCTAATCGACACTCAAGAGTATTTTTTAGGCACGAAATATTTATTGTTGAAGCATCGATTAATGTCGAAAAAATACTTGCTTCTTCTTTTTCATATCTAGGAGCTAGTGAGTATACATCCCTACTTCGGTTAGTTGGGTCTAGTTCCTTTTCCAAATAACCATGATCAATTAATGGAATCAAATAGTTTTCGAGAAGTTTTTTTCTATCCATTTCAAGATACTCTGCAATTTCTCTTGCAATGGCAGAATCAAGTCTTTCAAGAAAGAATTTTCTAATCTTTTCATTAAAAAATTGAATCTTTGTTACTGCAACAGGATTTGGTTCTTTTATCATCTGTATTGCCTCAATCACATCAGATTTTGAAGCAATCAAAAACTGATTATCATCTTTAATCAAACTGTATCGATTTTCTGATCGTGACAGAGTCAACATCTTGATGGTATTGGATAGTATTTTGAGCTGTCTTGCCCGTGAACCCTTATCAGAAGGAAAATTATCGACCATATTTTGCATGAATGGATTAAAAACCCCATGAAATACTTGAATATTTTCAATGATTGTTTCTATTTTGGATTTGGTCTCTTTGATTTCATCTTGAGATATTACTTCTTGAGTAGGATCATCATTTTGTAAAACCAAGTTCAGTATTTTTTTATATTTTTTTGTAGATCCCTTTATTGATACAGTATTGAATCTAGTATTCATTTCATCTGTTTGGTCCTTAGAAATCTCATCTTTTGCAGAACAATAGATTACTGCAGGATAACCTTTGTAGACAGTTTGTTGTAATTGATTTTTACCATTTATTTTGTTTGTAGTAATATCTTTTCTAATTTCATCGTCGTGAGACAATGTAGTCTTGAG
>Ga0209992_10003534_pt1 | contig 13076 bp, 12 predicted proteins | sample 2SBtaG_2_FD_182564 | JGI IMG/M metagenome (GOLD analysis project Ga0209992, IMG submission 182564) | Deep subsurface microbial communities from Kolumbo volcano to uncover new lineages of life (NeLLi) - 2SBTROV12_ACTIVE470 metaG (SPAdes)... | ecosystem: Environmental > Aquatic > Marine >... | reverse complement strand
ACACCACGCCGACTGCGATCGCAATGATCACGAGCAAGACCCCGCGCAGGGCGGCGCCGCTGCTCGGGCGGGCCATGGATTCGGTCATCGGGCGACCTCCTGATCGGCGGTGCGTCGTGCATCGTGCGCCCGACGCCGCCTGTCGCGAAGGCGCAGGAGGCGGCGGACGAGAAGTGGCTGCTCGGCGAGTGCGGCCTCGGACTCGATGAGGGAGTCGAGGAGGTCGGCGTACTCGGCCTCGGTCAGCTGGAACCGTTCGCGCACGGCTTGGTCCTTGGGCGCGTCCGACAGCCACCACGACTGCTCGAACTCCAGAATCGCCCGCTCTCGTGCGGTGAGCTCCAGGTGCATTCCCTGCTCCACGGTGTATCCAAACCCTTCGGCCCGATGCCTGAGCCCGAGGTGGGAATCGAACCCACAACCCCCGCTTTACAAGAGCGGTGCTCTGGCCGTTGAGCTACTCGGGCAGTGAGCTACCAGGGTAAACCCCAGACCTCCCGCAGAAGTGGCGCCTCCGACTGATTCACCCTCAGGCGACATCGCGGCGTCGCCGCACCTCGTACAGAGCCACTGCCGCGGCCGCGGAGACGTTGAGCGACTGCACTCGCCCGCGCTGAGGAATCGACACGACCTGCTCACAGCGACGATGGACGAGCTGTGAAAGGCCACGGCCCTCGGCGCCCAGCACCAGCATGATGGGCTGGTCCGCCACGGCCATGTCGTAGACCGAGTGCCGGCTCCCGCCATCGAGCCCGACCGGCCACACTCCCGCCTCGTTCGCCTCGGTGATCGCAGCCGGGAGCCCCCCGACGAGCGCGATCCGGAGGTGTTCGACCGCACCCGCCGCTGCTTTGACCGCGGCCGGCGTCAACCGCACCGCCCGGTGACGCGGGAGAACAACGCCCGTTGCTCCTGCGACCTCCGCGCTTCGAAGAATCGCCCCGAGGTTGCCCGGATCAGTGACCCCGTCGAGTGCGACGAGAAACGGGGCTTCGCCGCGATGGGGCGCGAGCAGAGATTCGAAGGGGACCGGAGCGATCGATTCGGCGGTGGCGATCACTCCCTGATGTGATTCGGTGAGCGCCTTCTCGTCGAGGCGTCGACGGGTGAGCTCGCGCATCTCCACCCTGCGGTCGACGCAGAGGTCGGCGATCTCGGCCAGGATGGCCGACTCGTGCACGTCCTCGCTGATGAGAACTTCGCGCACTTTCCGGTTCCCGGCGCGAAGAACTTCTCGTACGGCTTGGCGACCTTCGATGTGGTCGCCACCGAGTCCGTCTGGACGCCGTCGCGAGGAACCGCCACGGTCGGACTCCTGCGGTGCGCGGCCGCGGGGCGGGCCACCCGAGCGCTTGTGAGCCGGGGGACGGCCTCGTTTTGGCCCGCCCTGGCGGCCACCGCGCTGACCGCGCCCTGGCCGACTGTTTCGCCCGTTCACGACACCTTCTCCACGAGTGCGACCGCCAGGGCCATGACTCCCTCGCCTCTGCCCAGGGCACCGATTCCCTCGGTGCGCTTTCCACACACCGTGACTGCGCCACCCGCCGCCGACGACAACCTCTCCTGCATGGCCGGCTTGTGAGGAGCGATTTTCGGGCGGTCGGCGACCACGGTGCAGTCGGCGTTCACCAACCGGAACCCAGCCGCCTCGGTCCGTGTGGCGGCCATACGGAGCAGCTCGAGAGAGTCGGTTCCCCTGAGCTCGGGATCCTCGTCGGAGAAAATCTCGCCGATATCGCCCAGCCCTGCCGCAGACAACATCGCGTCGATCACGGCATGGGTCACCACGTCGGCGTCGCTGTGTCCCTCGAGACCCCGCTCTCCTTCGAACACGACACCGCCGAGGACAAGAGGACGATCGTCGTCCGCATACCGATGGGAATCGAAACCCTGGCCGATGCGCATCAATTGACCCCCAGAAACGCAGCGACGAGGGCGAGGTCGTGGGGAGCGGTGATCTTGTGAGCACGCGGATCACCTTCGACGACCACGACTCGCCCGCCGGCGTGCTCGATCAACGCCGCATCATCGGTGGCGTCACCACGCTGGGCGTGCGCGACCCGAAGTGCTTCGGCTCGGAAGGCCTGGGGCGTCTGGACGGCGACCAGGCGAGAGCGGTCGGGGGTGCCGGTGACAACGCGATCAGCACCTTGATCGTCGACGGTCTTGATCGTGTCTGCGACCGCCAGACCCGGCACGGCCGCATCGGCGCCAGACGCGATCGCTGCCGTCACCCTTCGGAACAGCTCCGCCGGCGCGCCGGGGCGAGCTGCATCGTGGACAACGATCACCTCGGCCTCCGCGGGCACGTGATCCAGCCCAGCGCGCACGGACTCACTTCGGCTGGCACCCCCACGCACGACCGAATCGACGTCGGTGCACGTCTCCTCGCTAAAGGGCCAGCTCGGCGGTACGACCACCACGACTCCATCACAGACCTCGCGAGCCGCGGCGATCGCCCAATCGACGACTCGCCGCTCGCCCAACTGCTCGAATTGTTTCGGGCGGCCAAAACGGTCTCCCGATCCGGCAGCCACGATCACGGCCCACGTGGTCACGGTGTAACTGTGACACCCGACGGCGTTCGAGCAAAGACGTCAGTCGGTGAGCGACCCCGCGACGTTGCCGCGAGGTTCGGTGGTCGGCGCAAGCGGGTCCGCGCCGGCGGCATCTGCCAAGGTGCCGAAGTACATCCGACCGCGACTGGTTGTGACCTCCGAGCCCGTACGCACATCGACTTCGCTCCCGATCAGGGAAGCGGCGTCGTTCACGACGATCATCGAACCGTCGGCCAGGTATCCGACGCCCTGCCCCTCCTCGGTGCCCTCCTTGACCAGTTCGACCCGCACCACTTCGCCGGTCACGAGGGCCGGTCGAAGGCCTTCGGCCAGACGCTGGAGGTTGAGGCAACGCACCCCCTGGAGCTCGGCCACCTTCGCGAGTGCCCGATCCATCGTCAGCAGGCCGACGCCCATCCGGCGGCACAGAACCACCAGCTTCGCGTCGACCTCGGCGACCTCGGGCACCTCGTCGTCGACGATTCGGACCGTCACCTGACGTTCGTCGTCGAGGACGTCGAGCAGTTCCAGACCGCGGCGCCCACGCCGCCTGCGCGCGAGGTCCTGGGCATCCGCGATGCCCTGAAGTTCGTCGATCACGAAACGCGGCACGAGGAGGTCGCCCGCGACGAAGCCGGCACGGGCGACCTGGAGCAGACGCCCATCGAGAATCGCCGAGGTGTCGACGAGCATCGCCCCGTCGCTGTGCTCCTGCCCGAAACGTCGCGCTGCAGCGAGCTCGCGCGGGCTCAACCCCAGCACCGACAACAACTCGCCGCTCCGCCGGTAGCCGAGTCGGGCGCCGAACGCGCCGAGCAGCCAGACGGCCAGGGCCGCGAGTGGTGTGATCCACCGGAAGGGAAACAGGATCAAGAAGGTCGCGCCCACCGCGCACCCGATGATCGAGAACAGGGCAGTCGTGGTCGCAGCCGTGAGCAGCTGGGCCACAGTGTGAGGGCGGGAACGTCGCTCGAAGCCATCCAGCGCCCGAGCGCTGAGACGGCCGATCACGCCACCGCCGACGTATCCGAGACCCGCACCGATCAGCGCGCCCAAAAAGGCGCCATCCGGGCTGAGATCGCTCGCGAGATCGTGGCCGGCGATGGTCGCCAGCAACACGATCAGCAGCCGCACGGTCTCGACGAACACACGCCCTCCAGGGTCCATGTGCCTATCGGTCGCGGGTCGACCACGATCAAGCCGTCCGGGTACCTGACTCGGGGCTCGAAACGGCCCGCCTCTCGCCCCGCGATTACCCTCAGCGACGTGCAACACGCCGACGCGCTCAGGTCGCTCGATCTGTTCAGCGCCCTCGACCAGCCGAGTCTCGACGCCCTTGCGAAGGTGAGCCGAGCAGACAAACTCGACCGCAACGACATCGTCTTCGCTGAGGATGACGATGCGACGGCGTTGTTCGTGGTGATGAGCGGACGGGTGGCCATCACTCGCGAGTCGATCGACGGCCGTGAGTCGGTGCTCGCGCTCATGGAGGAAGGCGACCTCTTCGGGGAGATGCCGCTCTTCGATCACGGTCAACGATCCGCCGATGCCCGAGCCCTCGAACCCTCCGAGGTGCTCTCTGTTCCCTACGACGCGATGCGCAGTCTCTACGAGTCGCGACCCGAATTGTTGTGGCGAGTCGTGTCCCTTCTGACGAATCGTCTTCGGGTGATGGACGACGCCCTGGCAGATGCGATGTTCCTCGATGTGCCGGGCCGGACGGCGAAGCGGCTGCTCGATCTCAGTGGCGGAGCCGACGAATTCTCCCTGCCGATCACCCAAGAGGAGCTCGCCGGTCTGGTGGGTGCCTCCCGGGAGAGGGTCAACAAGGCGCTCAGCTCGTTCGCCCGATTGGGCTGGATCGAAGCGAACGACGGCCGATATCGCTTTCTCAACAGGGAACAGCTCACGCTGCGGTCGAGCTGAGACGACGCGCCCGCACCAGCTGCTGCAAGGCATCGAGGATGTGGGTGACCCGGAGTAGCTCGAGATCCGTCTGGTCGATGTCGGCTGTGGCGGGCACGAGCGCCCGACGAAAGCCCAGCCGCTCGGCCTCCCTCAGCCGCCGATCGATGTCGGTGACCCGGCGGACCTCGCCGACGAGACCCACCTCGCCGAGAGCCACCATGTCCGGTGGAATCGGCTGATCGAGTTGGGCACTCGCCATCGCGATCAGCACCGCGAGATCCGCAGCCGGTTCGGTGATCCGCACCCCTCCGACGGCGGAGGTGTGGATGTCGGCTTCGTGCAGTGGCAGGTGGCCACGTTGCTCAGCGACCGCGGCCAACATCGTCACCCGTCCCGTGTCCAGTCCCTGAGCGGTGCGGCGGGGCAGGGCCATGACCTTGGGGCTCACGAGGGCCTGGGTCTCCACGAGGATCGGCCGATCGCCCTCGACCACGGGGACAACCGCCGAACCAGGAACGCCCGTCACTCGGTCGGCGAGGAAGAGGGCCGAAGGGTCGGCGACGGGGATCAGACCGGTCGACGCCATCTCGAAGAGGCCGACATCGCCGGTGGGGCCGAACCGGTGTTTGGTCGCGCGGAGGAACCGCAGCGGCTGGTGGCGATCACCTTCGAACGACAGAACCGTGTCGACGAGGTGCTCGAGGGTCTTGGGTCCGGCGAGCCCCCCGTCCTTGGTGACCTGGCCGATCACGATCACAGTGGTGTGGCGCGTCTTGGCCACATCGACCAGGCGGCGGGTGACCTCACGCACCTGGCTCACCTGGCCGGGTGAGGCATCGGCGGAGTGAAGGGTCTGCACGGAATCGACCACGACGAGGTCCGGCTCGACGCGGTCCACCTCGGCGAGCGCGACGTCGATGTCGTCCGCGGCGACGAGCCACAGCTGGTCGGCCCGTCGATCCAGTCGCTCCGCACGCGCGGCGACCTGTCGCGCCGACTCCTCCGCCGAGACGTAGAGGGTGCGGCGGCCGGCGGCCGCCCAGTCGGCGCACACCTGGAGCGCGAGCGTCGACTTCCCGATACCTGGCTCACCGCCGAGGAGGGTGACCGATCCTGCGACGAGGCCGCCGCCGAGGACGCGGTCCAGCTCCTCGATCCCTGTCGCACACGACTTCATCGCGTCTGTGGCGACTTCGGCGATGGGTCGCGCCGGCGCACGTCGCAGCGAACGGCCGGCCGGTGTCGCCTCGACAAGGGTGTTCCACTCGCCGCATCGGGCGCACCTCCCGGCCCACTGCGACGTGGTCGCCGTACATGTCGAACACTCGAACACCGCTCGTTCTGCCATGCCCAGACAATGCACGGAGGCTGTGACACTCAACGGCGAGGCCCGCGCGGCGGTTCCTCCTCGGGGGCTGTCAGTCCCCGCCGAGTGCCGGCGCGCCACTTCTGGCGCGCTCCCACTCGGCGGAAACGGACCGGGAGGGCAGGGCGCGTGGAGCGTCACCACTTGGGGCGGCGGGTGGCCCTCAGGGCGACGAGCAGGGCAATGGCGGCGACCCCCACGATGATCCAGACCAGCCACATGATGCGCACACCACGCGACACCTCGTCGCGGGCGGCGGCCGCTGCGGCGTCGGCGGCGGCGATCTCCTGATCCATCACCTCGCCACTCACCACGAAGGGAAAGATGCCGCCTTCTCCGATCCCCGTAGTTCCGATCTCGGGAAAGCGACCGGATCCACCCGGTACCTCGGCCCGGACCACGAGGGACACGGTCTGGTCGAGGGGACGGCCCGCGCGGCGCTCGAGCTCCGCCACCGGGGTCCCGAAGAGCTCCCCGTCGAGCAGCTCCTCGATCGCTGGATCGATCAGCTCCTCGACCGAGGTCTCCAAACGAATGTCGAGGTGGAGCTCGTACTCGGTGACCGCGCCAGATCGTCCGGTGCGCAGCCGAGCGTCGCCGAACACACCCTCTGGTCCGGTGAATTCACCGAGGATCGGCGTCAGCTGATCGATCGATCCGAAGGGTTTGCGGAGCTGCACGAGCAGCCCGCCATCCTGACGGCTCTGGTCGATCTCCCAGCCCGTCGCTCGCACGTCGTCGAGTCGCAGGATCTGGTCGAGGTCCGTGACCCAGGTGAGAACACCCTCGTCGAAGAACACCTCGGCCTCGACGCGGCCCGAGCCGTCCTCGTCCACGGTGACATCGACGGTGATGTCCGCCCTGCACGCCGCGAGAACGAGCGCGCTCAGACAGAGAGCCAGAAAGACCAGAGATGACCGGCCGACGTGGCCGGTTCTGTCACTCGGCGGCGGCGTCCTCGAGCTCGACCGGACCGGGATCGAAGCCTTCGATGGCGCGGAAGACGATCTCGTCGTTCTCCTCGTCTGCATCGACCACGACGATCTCGCCGGCATGGAACTCCTTGTACAGGATCCGCTCCGACAGAGCATCTTCGACGTAGCGCTGAATCGCACGACGAAGCGGCCGCGCCCCGAGTGTGGGGTCGTAGCCCTTGCGCGCCAGCCACGACTTCGCGGCGTCGGTGAGCTCGAGACCCAGGCCCTGCGCACGGAGCTGCTCGGTGGTGCGAGCGATCATGAGATCGACGATCTCGGTGACCTCGTCCATCGACAGCTCGTGGAACACGATCGTGTCGTCGATGCGGTTGAGGAACTCCGGTCGAAAGTGCGCCTTGAGGGCGTCGTTGACCTTTTCTTTCATCCGCTCGTAGCTCACGGCCTCATCGGACTTGGTGAAGCCCACGTTGGCCTTGCGCAGATCGGCGGTGCCGAGGTTGGAGGTCATGATCAGCACGGTGTTGCGGAAGTCGACCGAGCGACCCTGCGCATCGGTGAGGCGACCCTCTTCGAGGATCTGCAGCAGCGTGTTGAACACGTCGGGGTGGGCCTTCTCGACCTCGTCGAACAGCACGACCGAGAAAGGCTTGCGCCGCACGGCCTCGGTGAGCTGACCGCCCTCCTCGTAGCCGACGTAGCCCGGGGGCGAACCGACGAGACGAGAAACGGTGTGCTTCTCCATGTACTCCGACATGTCGAGGCTGATGAGGGCCTGGTCGTCGCCGAACAAGAACTCGGCCAGGGTCTTGGCCAGCTCGGTCTTGCCGACGCCGGAGGGGCCCAGGAAGATGAACGAGCCGCCCGGGCGCTTGGGGTCCTTGAGACCGGCGCGCGTGCGACGGATGGCCTGGCTGACCGCCTTGATGGCGTCCTGCTGGCCGATGACCCGCTTGTGCAGCTCGTCTTCCATCTTGAGGAGCTTCTGGGTCTCCTCCTCGGTGAGCTTGTACACGGGGATGCCGGTCCAGATCGAGAGCACCTCCGCGATGGCTTCCTCGTCCACCTCGTCGAAGAGGTCGACGCCTTCGGCCTTGATCTGGCCCTGCATCTCGGAGCGGCGCTCGACGAGCTCTTTCTCCTCGTCGCGGAGCGAACCGGCGAGCTCGAAGTCCTGGTCTTCGACCGCCTGCTTCTTCTTCTCGACGACCTCGGCGATCTTGTTCTCGATCTCCTTGTAGTCCGGCGGGGTCTCCATGCGCTTGATGCGCAGACGCGAGCCGGCCTCGTCGATGAGGTCGATGGCCTTGTCGGGAAGGTGGCGATCGGAGATGTAGCGATCTGCCAGGTTGGCCGCGGCAACGAGCGCCTGGTCGGTGATGGTGACCCGGTGGTGCGCCTCGTAGCGATCGCGCAGCCCCTTCAGGATCTCGATGGTGTGAGGAAGCGTCGGCTCCTCGACACGAATCGGCTGGAAACGGCGCTCGAGCGCCGCATCCTTCTCGAGGTACTTGCGGTATTCCTCGAGCGTGGTGGCACCGATGGTCTGCAGCTCGCCTCGGGCCAGCATGGGCTTGAGGATCGACGCTGCGTCGATGGCGCCCTCGGCCGCACCGGCACCGACGAGCGTGTGGAGCTCATCGATGAACAGAATGATGTCGCCGCGGGTCTTGATCTCCTTGAGCACCTTCTTGAGGCGTTCCTCGAAGTCACCGCGGTAACGCGATCCGGCGACGAGGGCACCGAGATCGAGCGTGTAGAGCTGCTTGTCGCGCAGAGTCTCGGGGACCTCGCCTGCGACGATCTTCTGGGCGAGGCCCTCCACGATCGCGGTCTTGCCAACGCCGGGCTCGCCGATGAGAACGGGATTGTTCTTGGTGCGGCGGCTGAGGACCTGCATGACCCGCTCGGTCTCGCGCATGCGACCGATCACCGGGTCGAGCTTCTTCTCGCGAGCGTTCTGGGTGAGGTTGCGACCGAACTGGTCGAGCACCAGCGAGCCGCTCTGGCCGCCCTGCTCGCTGGCCTGCCCCGATGTGGCGCCTGCGGTCTCTTTGCCGCTGCCACCGCTGGCCCCGGAGCCACCGGACCCTCCCGGGCCGCTGTAGCCCGACAGGAGCTGGATGACCTGTTGGCGGACGCGTGAGAGATCGGCGCCGAGCTTGACGAGCACCTGCGCGGCAACCCCTTCACCCTCACGGATGAGGCCGAGCAGGATGTGCTCGGTGCCGATGTAGTTGTGACCGAGCTGAAGCGCTTCACGCAACGAGAGCTCGAGCACCTTCTTGGCTCGCGGCGTGAACGGGATGTGCCCGCTCGGCGACGAACCGCCCTGGCCGATGATCTCCTCGACCTGGTTGCGAACTGCTTCGAGGGAGATACCGAGAGACTCGAGCGCCTTTGCGGCAACACCCTCACCCTCATGGATGAGGCCGAGCAGAATGTGCTCGGTGCCGATGTAGTTGTGGTTGAGAAGGCGAGCCTCCTCCTGCGCGAGCACCACAACCCGGCGAGCCCTGTCGGTGAACCTTTCGAACACTGGGCCTCCAAGAGGAAATGCGAACACCCCGGGCGGGGTGTAGTGGGAGTGTACCGGGACCGATCCTGCACACTCACCGCAGACCGATGCGGCCTGTGGTTCCATCGGCAGAAACGCGGCGACCGAAAGGTACGGGGCGGGGCAGGAAGCGCGGGCCAGGGTTTCCCCGGGGCGGCTGGTGTCGTTTACGGTTGCGGCGTGGCGTCGTTGAGTCCACTGCAGTGCCGACCGCACATCGCAGACGATCTGGAGCGAGTGGAGTCGGCCCTGAGGGAGGCTGCGCGAGCCGACGACGACTTCTTGACCGAGGTGGCGTCGCATCTCATCCCAGCGGGCGGCAAGCGCCTGCGGCCGGCCTTCGTCATCGCCGCTGCGCTCACCGAACGCTCAGACGGCGCAGAGCCAGACGCGGTCATCGAGGAGATGATCCGGGGCGGCGTCGCAGTGGAGCTCGTTCACCTCGGCTCGCTCTACCACGACGACGTGATGGACGACGCAGAGACCCGCCGCGGGATCGAGGCCGTCAACCACCGCTGGGGCAACCTCAAGGCGATCCTGGCCGGGGACTTTCTCCTCGCGAAAGCATCGGAGCTCGCGGCATCGCTCGGAACCGAGGTCGCTGAGCTTCTCGCCGCGACGATCGGCCGACTGTGCGAAGGCCAGGTGCGCGAACTCCAGCTGATCTACGACGTCACGAGGACCGAAGAGCAGTACCTCCACGCCATCGCCGGCAAGACCGCCGAGCTCTACGCGACGTCGTGCCGCATCGGCTCGCTGGTCGCCGGTTCGGATCGCGACGTCGTCGACAGCCTCACCTCGTTTGGGCGGGCCTACGGAATGGCCTTCCAGATCGTCGACGATGTGTTGGACCTCGTCGCCACCGACGAGCAGCTCGGCAAGCCGTCCGGCAACGACCTCCGGGAGGGCGTGTACACGCTCCCCGTGATCCGGATGTTGGCCGACGGCGACCCGGTGAGTCGACTGCTCGGCGAACCGCTCGATGAGCAAACGCGCGACCAGGCGAGGGCAGAGGTCGTCGCCAACGGTCACATTCAGACGTCGATCGCGACCGCGGCCGACTACGTGGATCAGGCGCTGGCCGAGTTGAAGGACATGCCCGAGACCCCGGCGGTCACCGGCATGCGTGCCGCGGCGGCCAACCTGCTCTCCTCACTCCCGAACTGACCCACACGTCCGCCATGTGGCCGCATGATCGTCGCTACCGGGCCGACGTGCTCGATGTCGGCCGCGGGCATCTGTGGCGATGGGGAACGCGCACGTTCGTCATGGGCATCGTCAACGCCACAGAGGACTCCTTCTCCGGTGACGGGGTGGCCCACGACATCGACGGGGCGGTTGCGCTCGCCAACTCTCTCGTCCTCGCAGGTGTGGACATCATCGACGTCGGGGGCGCCTCGAGCCGGCCAGGCGCCGAGCCGACCCCCATCGAGGTCGAAATCGGGCGCGCGATCCCGGTGATCGAAGCGATCCGCGGAGTTGTCGACCTGCCGATCTCGATCGACACGACGTGGGCGAAAGTCGCCGAGGCGGCGTTCGATGCGGGTGCCGACGTTCTGAACGACATCAGCGGCCTCCTCCTCGACCCCGACTTGGCTCCGCTGGCCGCCGACCGGGCCGTTCCGATCGTGGCGATGCACAATCAGCGGGGGCGCGAGCACACCGACGTCGTCGCCGACATCACACGGGGATGCGCGGAGACCCTCCAGGTCGCGACCGACGCCGGCATCGGGACCGAGCACATGATCTTCGATCCCGGCTTCGGCTTCGGCTGGTCAGTGGAGCAGAACCTCGAAATGCTGCGCCGCCTGCCGGAGTTGTTCGACCTCGAGCTGCCGCTGTTGATCGGGACATCGCGCAAGTCCTCCATCGGCAAGGTGCTCGGCGCCGACGTCGATCGCAGGAGGTTCGGCACGGCCGCGACGATCGCCCAGGCGATCTGTGCCGGCGTCGATGTCGTGCGGGTCCACGATGCCGGCGAGATGTCGGACGTGGTGATGATGACGGACGCAATCGTCCGCTGACCGCGTGAATAGGTTCCAGGAGCGCTCCTGGAACCTATTTCTCTAGCCGGCGGTGGGGCGGATCATCCTGCGGTACCGGCGGCCGCGTGGCTTGAACGCGTGGCGCGCCATCGCGGTGAGTCCGACGGCCGCGCACACGCCGAGCGTCACCGCCATGTAGACGTTGCCCGACGCATCCTCACCGGCCATGAAGCCATGGAGCGTCGAGAAGCCGAACAGCGGCAGGCTCAGGTGGTGGACGCCCTTCCAGAGCCGGCGAGGCAGGTGTCGCCTGGCCAGTGAGGTGACCTCGACGGCCACCAGGGCGTAGAACGCCACGATCCCCGCCGCGACGGACCACGGCTCCCACTCGCTCGCAAAGGGCAGAAAGAGCTCCTTCCACCCGAAGTAGACGTAGTTGTCGGCCACAAGCGCTGCGAGGTGGATGGCGGTGAAGGTGGTGGCGAGCCCACCGAGGTACTGGTGGACCTCCTGCACCCAGGGCCCGTTGCGGCGAGGGATCAACTTGCCAGCGAGCACCAGACCCAAGATCGCTGAGGCTGCCAGAGCCGACCAGGCGACGAGGCCGCCGGCGCGGGCGAGGTACCAGGAAATCTGCTCGCTCACAGAAGGAACTCCTCGATCGGGCCACATTCGATGGTGTGCCCCAGGGTCGTCACAGCGATCGCAGGCACGTCCAGCTCCTCGAGCAGGGCCACTCCTCGATCACGTCCGGCAACGACTGCCGCCGTGGCGACAGCTTCGGCCCACCACGCCTCCGAGGCGAGAACGGTCACGGCGGCGAGGTCGGACACGGCAGGCTCACCGGTACGAGGATCCAGCAGGTGGTGCTGCTGGATCCCGTCGGCGCGGCGCCAACGACGCTTGCCGGTGCCAGACGTGGCCGCCGCGCCGTCTGCGATGCCGACCGCCCCGAGGAGAGAACCGTCGGGATGCGCGATGTCGATCCTGAACTCGCCGAAGGGCAGCTGGTCGCCCCGCACCCGCACGTCCCCGCCGAGATCCACGATCGCCCAGTCGGCTCCCGAGTCCACTGCCAGCGCGGCCAGGCGATCCGTTGCGAGGCCCTTGCCGATGCCGCCGGGGTCGAAGGCAGCACCAGCGGGGAGCTGCACGAGACCGGCAGTGGTGTCGACGTCCGCGTCCTGGATGGACGGACGCACCTCGATGCCGGAGGGTTCGTGCGCTGGCAGGGGAGGCCGGCCCGCTGCGACGAGGTCGAACGTCTGGGCGTAGCCCGCTGCCGCGAGCTCGCGGAGCATCAACGGGTCGAAAAAGCCCTGTGTTGCCCGGTGGGCGCGGCGGGCTGCGTCGATCAACTGTGCCGTCTCGGCCGAGACGAACGCGGGCGCGCCGTCGCACGCGTTGAGGCGGCTGACCTCGCTGTCCTCGATGAAGCGCGACCACAGCGATTCGAGGCGCGACGTTTCCTCGACGAGTCGGTCGAGGATCGGCGTCGAGCCATCGTCGACGCTGACGCGGGCGCGTCCGCCCATGGCGCGGAAGGTTCGATCAGCCACTGGAGTCGGTGGTGGGTGGAGGCGGCGGGGGCGGAGGAGGCGGAGGAGGAGCGGTCGTGGAGGGTGCAGGCGCCGACGGTTGGGTCGCGGGCGGGGCGGTCGCGGGCGGGGCGGCGGCGGGCGGGGCGGTGGCGGGCGGAGCGGTCGTCGTCGTTGTGGTGGTCGCTTCGGGATGCTCGCCCACGACGTGAGCGCCGGCGACATAGCG
>Ga0209992_10003530_pt1 | contig 13081 bp, 10 predicted proteins | sample 2SBtaG_2_FD_182564 | JGI IMG/M metagenome (GOLD analysis project Ga0209992, IMG submission 182564) | Deep subsurface microbial communities from Kolumbo volcano to uncover new lineages of life (NeLLi) - 2SBTROV12_ACTIVE470 metaG (SPAdes)... | ecosystem: Environmental > Aquatic > Marine >... | reverse complement strand
TGGTATGGATTTCTTCAGCATCTATTCTTCCTGTAACCGTTAAATCGTTTTGTAGTGTAACATTACCAGCGAAGTTTGATGTTCCGTCAACGTCTACATTTCCAGTTATTGATAAGTTACCACTAGCACTAACATTACCACTACCAGTAATATTAGCAAATTTTACATCATCAGTTGTACCCACTCGTTGGTTTCCAAATGAACCACTAACAGTTGCAGCACTTAACGTTCTAATTACACCAGCATTAGCACCAAGTGAACCACTAATGGAAGCTGCATCACGTGAACCACTAATTGAAGTTGCATCACGTGAACCACTAATTGAAACGGCATCACGTGAACCACTAATTGAAGTAGCTATTTGAGCAGAACTTGATAGTGCTCCATCGAATGTTCCAGTAAATGAATCAGCAATAATAGTTCCACCATCGATATCAACTGAAGTAAATTTACCAATTGATGCACTAACACTTGAACCAGTAATATTACCACCAACGTTTAAATTACCACTAGCACTTACATTTCCAATAACGTCTAAAGCTTCACTCGGAGTGGTTGTATTCACACCTAATCTGTTATTTGCTGCATCTGTCGCTAAAAGTTCTGAATTATCTTCTGCCATTACGTGAAAATCAACATTTTCATTTGTATTATTTATAATAATCTTACCAGTACTAGCTTCATATTTTATCGCTGATTTTCCACCAGCGACTAAATTAACAAGGTTATCAGCAAATCTTATGTGAGTATCACCATCTCCCTTATGATAAATGTATTCAGATACCGTTACATCACCTTGTACTTCAAGTGAACCTGTAATATTTAAATCATCTGTAAAAGTTATTGTATCATTACCACCTGCCGATTCAAAATTGTCAGCAAATACAGTACCACTAGCACTTATGTTTCCACTTGCAGTTATATGTGTAGCTGAAACTACATTACCAAATGAACCAAGAGAGGTAGATGAACCACTAACACCACCACCTACAAGTTTTACGTGACTACCTGATAATTCTGTTCTAAATGAACCACTAATAGCTGAACGTGTACCAGCAGTGAATGCGGCTGTTTCAACAGTATTATTATCAGGACTTATAATTCTTGTACTTCCTAATATAGCTCCGTGAAAATCTAATGAAGCTGATGGTGCAGCTGAAAATACTATTTGTGAACCACTCAGACTATAAGAACCACCAGGAATTTGATAAACACCAGATAAATAAACTGAAATATTATTTACGTGTGGGTCTACAGCTGTACCATCAACTGCTAAATCAAAAACAGTTGTAAGACCATCAAAATTACTTGATATATCATCAAGTTTTAATGCAGGCCCGGCATCTTTTCCTTGAGTTGCAGGTATTTTACCTAAATAAGCCATTAAGTAATCTCCAATAGACTAAGTATTGCATCTAATGAACCAGCTGTATCACTTTGGAATTGTAGTACATCTTCGTCTTGTAAAACAACTTTATTACCTGACATAACCTCAACTGTTCCACCAGCTGGAACTGGTGCGGCTTTTACAATAAAAACATCATCCGCTCCAGCACTACTACCACTTTTAGCTAGTTTTATTGAACCACCAATAGGATTATTATCTGTATTGGCCATTGAAGCTCCTAAAATAATAGCTGTAGTTGAATCAGGACAAGTATAAACATTTGTTAAAGTTGTTCCTATACTTCCACTTGTTATTGATTTAAACGTATTTGCCATTTTATATCCTCATATGTCTTTCTATAAATATTAAAAATTTTGTTATCCTAATGCAATTGATAATGCAATTACATCCGCACTTAGTGTATTCAATTGTTCTGCTATTGAAGAACTAAACGCACTTAAATCAGTTGTACCCAACGATGATACATCAATTCCATCAACAGTTAAATAACCAAATGAACCACTTGAAGCTGATGAACCAGTGAAATTTCCACTAGCTGTTATATGTGTTGAAGATAATTGTTCTATGTAACCAAATCTCCAATTTTTACTTGAACTTCCTATATCATATGTACTATCTGCATCTGGTATTAATGATGAAGAAATTTCTGCTCCAAACGAAACACTATCACCTGCCGAATCACCAAGTGTTATACCACCCCCAATGGTTATATCACCATTTATATTAGCGTCTCCAGCAATTTCTAATCTACCAAACGAACCAGTTCCAATATAAGAACCACTAATGTCACCACTAGCAGTTACGTGGGTTGTTACAGCAGTTCCTAATTGAATAGAGTTTTGACTAGCGTCAAGATAGATTGCTTTAGTATCATTTTGTGATTCAACTCTAAAGTCTAAGTCCGCTCCACTTTCATTAATAGTTACTTCATCTTGACTGTCATCCTCAGTAAAGTCAATCATATTGACACCACCAACGTTGATATTTATATCGTCATCAGTAAATAAAATTCTAGTATTATTGTCTCCAGCGTGTCGAATACTACCAGCTACACTTATGTCACCACCTGTTTCAATTTTACCAAAAGAACCAGTTGATGTATATGAACCACTTACGTTTCCACTCGGTTCCGCAACAGAACCACTAATTGAAGCCGCATCTCGTGAACCACTAATCATAGATTGAGCGGTTGAACCAAAAGTAACAGCATCTATATTTCCACTATCAATATCGACATTAGTCATATTTTGGTTATCAAAATCTATTGCACCAGTAGAAGTAAATGCACCTATGTTAGTTGCAGTAAGAGTATCACTCACTACAACGTTTCCGTCACTAACCTTTAGTGCAGTTCCTGAACCGCTGATATCAAGTGAACCAGTGAATTGATGAGAATCACCAACACTATCACCAAAAATATTTGAACCTGTAGCTTGAGTTATAGATGAACTAATAAATGTTGTATGGATTTCTTCAGCGTCAAGTCTACCTGTGACCACTAAATCATTTTGCATTGTAACATTTCCAGCAAAGTTTGAAGTTCCATCAATATCTAAATTACCAGTTCCATAAATATTACCACTTGCACTTATATCACCACTAGCTGTTATATGACCTGTTGCAGTTATACCACCCGTTACTGATAATCCATCTAAACTATTTGATGTAACAGCTGCACCTATTGAAGATTTCCCATCTGATGCAACGGCAAATTTAACATCACCATCTTCATTAAATACTTGAAATTTGTGAAATGAACCATCATCATCTTCGTCTAAATATAATCTGATATCTTTATCGGATTTTATATCTAAATTATTATTAACTGGCCCTTGTAAATTTCCTTGTAACGATAATTTACCAAACGAACCAGTTCCAATATAAGAACCACTAATATCATTAGAACCAGTAATGTTACCACCAACATACAAGTCACTAGCTAAATTAGAAGTTCCATCTATATCAAGATTTCCAGTTGCTGATAGATTACCACTAGCACTTATATTAGAGGACGCTGTTACAGCACCAACTAAACTAACTATAGTAGATGTTATGGTGGTGTTTGTGCCGTCAACAGTTAATGTTCCATCAATATCTGTATTGTCTAAATTAGTTGTGCCATCAACATCTATATCACCTTGTAAAGTAGCATTACCTTGAAGATTTGTTGTACCATCAATATCAAGATTACCAGTTCCATAAATATTACCACTTGCACTAATATCATTAGAACCAGTAATGTTACCACTTACTGATAAATCATTTTGAAGTGTGACATTACCTTGAAGATTTGAAGTTCCATCAATATCAAGGTTACCTGTACCAAATATATTTCCACTACCACTAATGTCACCACTAGCCGTTAAATTACCTGATAGATTTAAGTCATCGGTAAAAGATATTCCATCTACATCACCACCAGTAGATTGAAATGTATCGGCTATAATAACACCACTTGCACTAATGTCACCACTAGCAGTAATACTTCCTTGAAAATCAGAACGACCTATAAATGTCTGGGTTGAACCAGACAATATAAACGAACCAGTTAATTTAGGATTTAGTTGTTTGCTGTCTAATAAAGCCATATTCTACTTCTTTTTGTTTTCTATCTTCCCACCAATTAGTGATAGATTTTGAAATTTTCTTTTTATGTTCAACCGTTTTTGGTTGTTTCATCTTCTCAATAGTTTCCAATGTAAGTTTTCTATCCATTTGAGCACAAGACTTACATACTGAATTATTACCTACCGCTCTATCAAACGTATCTTTTCTTGTGTAGGTTAACATTCTACCACAATCAGGACAAGGGCGATTTTTTCTATTGGGCCAACTTCTTTTTCTCATACATATAAATATCAAACAATGGTAAAAGAAAAGTGAAAGTACATAAATATTTTTTTAATATAAAACTAAACAAGATAATCCCAAGTAGCTCCATCAATCGTACCATCATTACCCTCACCACTTAAATCAGCTACTGTAGTACCTGAACCTTCATTCATTTGCCAATAACCTTGTAAATCAGCTTCATCGGATAAATCATATGAAATACCACCATTATAAAATATACTAGCATTACTTGTTTTATCTCCTGAAAATACTGCAAACTCTCTAATACTACCTTCAAAATGATAACCTGCATTAGTTGAATTATTTCTAAAAGAACCAATAGTTAATGGTTGTGTTTGGTTTTGTAAATTTGATATTGTTCCAGTTGTTCGGGTTTGATTTATGTCTATTAATGTACCATCTACATATAATTTAGAATCTACTATTGATTCTACATCATTAAATACCATCCAATGGTGCCATTCACCATCATCTTGTGCAGAAGTATCATCCCAATATACATACCAATTATTTCCATTCCACATTAAAGGCCTACCTGCATTAAAATTTGGAGTGAAAGCTCCTTTTTTCTCTCCACCATAACCAAATACAGAACGATTTTTACCAGTTGTAGTTGATTTGTACCAAAAAGAATAAGTTTTATTTAAAGGTCTAACACTACTACCTGAAAAATTAGTTGTAACTTCATCATTAGCACCATCAAAATCAAGATAGTAAGTATTATCAAATTTTCCAAAAGCTACTATTTCATCACTACTTTTTAAATCATATCCAATACCATCATTATCTACTTGTACTAAAAACTCAGAACCACTTTGTTCAATCGTAATAGCATCGTGTTCCATAATTTGTCCATTGATAAAAAACATAAAATCATTTTCACTTGTAGATGTAAATCCACTTGGTGCAGATGCTGTAACTGCAGCGAAACTAGCTGTACTAACACTTATGAAACTACCTGTATGAGCAAAACTTTTACGTTGATATCTTTGAAAATTAGTAGTTTGGTCTGAAAAATAAGTTTTAAATGCATTTTCTGTTAAAACACTTGTTGTACCTTCATCAGCTAAAGTTGTATCATTTGATATTTCAGTAACAGAACCATAATTAATAGCCATAGATGAACCACTAATTGATAAACTTCCAGTTCTACTATGAATATCATCTAACGAATTACCAAATAGTGTACTACCACTTTCAAAAAATGTAGCTGATTGTGTTATTTCTGATAATATTTTTTCTGCTGTTAAAATATTACCAACGGTCATATTACCATTGTGTACAAAAGCTTCATCTATTGATGTTATAAGATTACCAGTGTGTGTAAAAGAACCTGTTATTATATTTTTTCTAATAATAAAAGTATCATTGTCTAAAGTTAATTTATCTGTTAATGTTAAATCAGCAAATTCTACATTAGATGAAGTTGATACGTCTTGACCTATAGAAAAAACTACCTCAATACCACTAGTTTTTGCAAATATTTCCGTATTTGGATTTATATCAAACCCAGTTCCGTCTGTAAAAACTAATGGTTCTTTTAAAATAAAATCAGCCATTACTTATCTCACTACGAATTAAATTTACCAATACTTAAAATTTCATCATCAGATTCTAAATCATATCCAATACTATCGTTGTCAACTATTAATCTAAATGTAGATGATTCTTGTTGTATTTGAATTGCATCGTGTTCCATATATTGTCCATTGATAAAAAATATAAAGTCATTTTCTGAAGTAGCAGTCATACCAGTTGGAGCTGATGCAGTTACAGCTGAGAAACTAGCTGTTCCTGTTCCAGTAATAGAATTAGATGTTTTTACAAATTGTTTTCTTAAATATGTTTGTTGGTCATCAGTCTGATTATCTATATAAGTTTTTACTGCATTTTCTGTAACTAGAGCTAAAGCATTACTATCAGCTAGTGTGGTATCGTTTGATATTTCTGTTACGTTATAACTATTCATAGAAAGTGAACCAGTTATATCTAAACTACCTGTAAATTCGTGTGTATCTGTAGTAGTATCATCACCAAATTTTGTAGAACCACTTGTAAAAATTATAGATGATGATACAAATTCTGTATGAAATTCTTGAGCTGTCAAAATCCCTGTGATTGTAGCTGTACCATTTACTGTTAAATCACCAGTTGTTGTAACTGAACCTGTTACATTTAAATCACCAGTTATTGAAGTACTATTGATAGAAAAATCATCTATTGCTATTGAACTAGCTGAAACTTGATTAAATGTTACATTCGATGTTGTAGCTACATCTTGTCCTATAGAAATTGTTTGGTCTAAACGAGAACCACCAGTATATTCTGCACCATCATTGGTTAAAGTAACACCAGTTCCTTGTGAAAAAGTTAAAGGAAATGTAAGTGTTATTCCTAAATTTTCTGGTGCTGTACCTGCACCAACTGAAGTTGTTGATGAATCAACTACATCTTCTAAAAACTGACCAGCTTTTCCAATAGCTGGAGTAATTTTAGTGTCTACCTCTACACCAAAAATTACTTTTTTTGGTGTTAAAAACTTTTCAGTAGTTGAACGATGGTCAAAATTACCTTCTGGTAAAAGATAACCTCTTAAAGTAACCGAAAAATTAGTTCTAACTAATCTCTCTGTATCAGATATTTCTGTAGCATCAGTAAAACTATCTACACTACTACGAAATCTCATTTTATCTGGGTCTCCCCAATAAGCTCCGTCTGAGTAGACAACTTTTTCAACAATTTTATTCATTTGTTCAATATAAGTTGTCCAAATAATAAAGTCATAAGTTAGTGTTACATAATCAGGAAATGCTACATTATAATATTCTCTTTGTGGTAATAAACCAATTTGTTGAGAAAAATTATCATACTTGTTTACTTGTGAAAACTTTTTTTCAAACGTATAAAAAAGATTTGGATTATTAGCATCTAATTTATCTTGAGGTAACGTCTCATCTTTTTCAATAGATGTTCTACGGTATGTAATAACTGGTGTTATGATTTGTCTTTTTTTATCTCTCATAAAACCATCACGTAGAATTGCTTTCCAACGTTCAGGTGAAGAATACATAATAGGTACTTTTACATTTTCACCATTGTCTTCTACTGATGGATTAATTACATTTTCAAAATAAAATAAAATGGCACTATCTATATCCATCAAGGTTACAGATGGACTTTTTGTATCTTCTTTTGACCTTGAATATAGATACCCTCTATTTAATACTCTTTGTTTTCTTGGTAAGGGTTTATTTGTTGCCATTATATACTTCTCACTCTCTCAATATTTAAATGAGCTATTCTATTTAAGAATGTATTACATACAATTGAATGATTGTAATCAGTTTGTCCACCAATTAATTGATTTTCACTTATTGAAGATACTTCCCAATATCCACTATTCCAATCAATTATATCACCTATTTCTACTACATAACTAATATCAACTAAAGATTGTCTTATAAAAGAAAATATAGCATTTTGTTGTAAATCTGGTCCAAATTCATCTGTAGTTGTAGTTTGGTCTTCAGCATCTATTAGAGCTGTTACTTGAACTCCTGGTTTATATACTTTACCATCAGCTGTTTCACCGTACATATTTGTTTCTGTATCATATACGGATAGTTTATAAATTACTACTTGTTGATTTATAACCCCATCTTGTCCACTATACAAATCACCCACTAATTCTTTATTGAATTTATCGAATGTGTCAATGTCTTTCTGAGGATAATAACGTCCTGCCATTTTTTTATCCTATGTAAATTGGGTAAGGTACTTTACTTAATTTTTCTTGTAGAAATTCTGCTTCGTCTTTGTCAGCTTCAAGTAATGCTTTTCGACTCATTTGTTCTAACATTTCTCTTAGTTGAGTAACTAATGCTTCTTTTTCTGATGCAGCTTCTGCTCGTAATGTATCACCATCCAAAGTTGTATCAGAGTTTGGTATTGGAATAGTTCCATACTTACCTCTAATAGTTCCTAATAGTTCTTTAGTTAATGCTAGTCCATATTTTCTAATCCATTGTTTACCAACATCATTAATAAACTGATACTCCATATTATCATATGGTACATTTGAAAAATCAGATACTACATCTGCGGAACCACTATATTCTGTAATTAATGGATTATCCCTATCAGACGCTTTAACATAATCAAAATATAATGTACTATTTGATTCTGGGTCAGGAAATAATCTAATTTTATTATTTTGTAAAGTAAAAGAATAAGCTGATTTTCGTATAGAATCATTTAATTCTATGGCTTGAACTCTTAATAAATCTTCAAATAAAGGCATTAAGGTGAAAGATACAGCTGGTGAATAATTACCAAATCCAAATCCCTCTACCATATTTATTGTACCATAACCAGTTGTTGCATATGGGTCAAAAAATCTTTGCATTGCTGGTGTACCTTCATAATAAACTCTTTTAATTTCAATAGCTTCACTTGCACTAACATCAGTAAATAATTCATTTATATCATATTCTTGTGAACCACTTGTTATTGATATCGAACCTTTACTATAAGTTACATCACCACCTACACCTGCTTCTGTACCATATTGTTTAGATAAAAATACACTTCTACCCATAGTTGGTGTAATTCTTTTGTGTGTAACGTTTGAACCAGTTGCTTGTCCAGTTAAATGTAATAAATTATCTTTAATATTAAATTGATTTACTTGTGCAGAATATTCACTAATAGATTCTTCATAACAAGCATAAAATGAACCAGATTGTAGTTCAACAGACATAATTGGATATCCAAGTCTTTTTGCACACCAATCTGCAAATTTATCTACATCTGATGAAAACGTATTGTCTTCATCATATAGCCCCCACGGGGTTTGGCCTGGTGAAAATGAACTACTTCCTTGCCAAATTACTTCTTGTGCCATAAAAATCTCCTAAACTATATTTTTATGCTGAAGCAACATACACTTCAACATCTACTGAATTACTACCTGGTTGAACTACTAAACTATCTAAATCTACAAGGTCTGTAACTAAATTAGCGTTATAAGAACCAGATGCGACTGTACCTACACCATCGTGTGGTGAACCCAACATAAAGCTCTTACCAGCTTCTACTAAAACAGTAGCTGAAGTATCAGCCCCTGTATCATCTTCACCAACTTCTATTTGTAAACTTAAATTTAAACTATTAGAACTATCTAAATTAGTTAATCTAACGTATTTTACATCTTGAACATCTAAAGCTGAATCAAATGTAGCAGTACCACTTGCATTACCAACTGAACTTCTAAATCTTGCGACAGTAGTTTCATTATTAGCAGGACACGTAACTATTCTTTTAAATACTTCATCAACATCTGAAATTGTTAAAGTATTTTTAGCACCCTGGTCATAACCATTTAAGGTTAATTCTTCTCTGATTGTCACTTTTAAGTTTGCCATAAAAATCTCCTAAATTGAATATAAGTACTCAATAATAAATATAAAGAATTAGAATAAACAAAAAAAGGGAGACCGAAATCTCCCTTTTTTCACAATTGTACCTTAGTACGACTTATTTATTGATGATTAGACTTTATCTATATCAGCAACAATAACTTTACCGTAAAATTCAGGACGCACGATTTCTTTCGCATATCGTGTCATCACACCTTTACGTGGTGTAAAGTTAGTTGGGTCGTAGACAAGAGGTGTCATTATTAATGGTACATAAGGAGCATACACAGCACCAGTTTCTAGGAAGTTACTTCCTCTGAAACCAACAAGAATTGTATTCTCGAACTGGTATGGGTTCTTATATACTGTGAATCTGTTATTTAACAGACCAGCTTTTTGTACACCCATTGCATAGGATTTGTTAGTAGCATCACCATCAGAAGATGTTGCATATCCAGGAATAGATTCAAGGATTGTAGCAACTTCAGGACTTACTACGATGAAGTTAGCTCCACCACGTAAGGTTTTCTGATGAATAGCGTTGGAAACAGACTGTATCTTGTTACCAAGAGTCTGGAACCAATCACCTTTAGTGTATGCGTTAGAAGTACCTGAAGACTCTGCAAAAGTAGTATTTGCTGAATCATACTCATATCCAACTCTTGCACTCCAACGTTCTGTTTTCGCGCGAGTGTTTAGACGAAGCATATCAAGGATTTCAAGGTCGATTTCCATTGTTACATACTCACTAAGTAGTGAAGTAAGTTCGGCTTCTGCATCAACACTATGATAAGCGTTAAGGTCTTGAGCAAGCTCAGGAGTCCAAACAGCTTTCAATTTACGTGTTTTAGCAACGATAGCGATTGAACGCATCGCGATATCAATTTCAGGAATATCAACATCAGTTTCAGGTGGACCTGAACCAGCATCAGCTTCAAAGTCACCACGTGTGGTGTCTGTAGGCTGTTTGTGATATTGTACTGATATTGTAGCACCACCAGTTTCTGCAGCTTCTTTAATCACGAAGCGAACAGATGATGCAGCTGAATCAGAAGGAGCTACTTCATTACCAGAACTATCAACTACTTTTGTGTAAGCAGGATAGTAAGCGGTAAACGCAGTTGAACCAGTTGGTTCGAATGCTCTAACACCTTCAAGGTCAGGATTAGTCATATTTGAAATAGGATAATCGAATGTTTTCAACTGTGAACCTACTGTTGTAGATGCAGCTGAAGCAGACAAATCAGGTTCGAAATCAACAGATGCCCAAGTTGTTGAGCCTGTCATATCAGTTTGAGCGTCTGCAGTACCTGAATGGTCATTGATTGAGTATCCGAATGCACCAGCACCATAAAGACCACCAGTTGGGTCACCAGACCCAGATGTTACACCAAATACTTGTTCACCAGTTCCGAATCCAGCTTGAGCTGTTCCGTATTTGAAATCAAGATAAAAAATCAGACCAGATGGTAAGTTCATTGGTTGTACGGAAACAAATTCTTGTGAAGCAAGTTCACCAAAAATTTTACGTACAAGAGGAAGTGCTACACCAGACCACTCTTCTGAGTTGGACGCTGTACCAGTCTTACTAGCTTCATCAATTAACTGACGAGCTTGGTTCTCTAAAAGAACTGACATTCCTAGAACTTTCTGTTCATCTTCAATACCTTCTAACAAACCTGTTGGCTCCCACTTTTGGACTAATCCACGGGATTCCTCGATACGACTCTGGTAAGGATTAAATCCGTCCATAAGTTTCTCGATTGTACCAAGATTTTTATTTTTAGACATTATATTTCTCCAATATAATAAAAGGTTTTAAAAATTAGTTCTTAAATTAAACAATACCGGCTAACTTCTTAAAACGGTCTCTCAATTCTGAACCTTCAGCAATTACTTCTTGTTCTTGCTTTTCAGATTTAGTTGAGGCTACTGCTTTAGAAGCTGAACCTTTTGATTCTTTAATTTCTTGTTTATTTGTTTTAGTTCCAAAAGACTCAGCTAAAGTGGAATAAACCAATTTAACTTCGCGAAGATTATGAGCTCTATCAAAGTTCTCCACAACTTTCATTTTCTGGTCATTTGTTAAACCAAATGAACGGAAAAGTTTGTTTGTGAATAGTAACTTTGCATTAAGCAAATTAACTTCATTCAATTTAGAACGTAGATATTTAACGACATTACGATGCTCGTCAAGTTCGGATTGAAGTTTAGTGACTTCGTTTTTCTCTTCTTCTTCATCTTCTTCTTCAGATAGAGCTGCGATGACTTCTTCAAGGTCGATTTCTTCTTCGACACTTTCATCTTTTTTGTCATCTTCATCTTCTTCTTCAGTTATTTCAACTGATTCATTATGTTTTGCTTTATCTTTAGTTCCGATACCAGAAGATTTGTCAGCTGAACCTGATTTGTTATCAGAAGAACCGATTCCGGTTGTGTTGTCAACTTCTTCGTCAACTTCTTCACCGTCTTCATCTTTTTCTTCTTCAACAGATTCTTTAGGTTCATCATCTTCATCATCACCTTCTTCTTCTTCAAGTTCACGTAGAACAGCTTCAAGGTCAAGGTCATCAGATTCATCCATTTCGTCTTCATCTTTTTCCTCTCCCTCAGTCTTCTCTTCTTCGTCATCTTCCTCTTCAGCAACGACTGGTGCATATTTAACACCATCGATTTCGATTACGTTTTCTTCAACATCATCATCTTCATCTTCATCATGCATAGCTTCAGAAGCGTCATCAGTTGGGTCTTCATCATCATCATTCATATACCCTTCTTCTTTTTCTTCTTCATCATCATGCATAGCTTCAGATGCGTCATCTGTTGGGTCTTCGTCATCTTCGTGATATCCTTCATCAGCCGCTTCTTCTTCATCGTCTTCGTGTTCACCTTCTTCAACTTCAATCTCTGATTGAATTTTTTTAGAAAGCATAGACTGTAGACGTGGAGTAAAAGCTTCTTCTAAAGCGATTTTAGCGTTTTCAAGAGCTGTTTCACGAACTGCTTTTGCATCTGCAATGGCTTCTTTTAATAAATCATCCATTACGTTTTCTCCTATGATTAAATTAATAATCATTAGTTTGGATATTAATATAGTTATTGGGAACTATAATGAGATTTCATTTTGATTACACTACAAGATGGCAAAAACGCCGTAGTGTATTTTTGTATATATAAATATATACAAATTAAAAAATATAACTAATTATGTGAATTTTTTTTATTTCTTAATCTAGCTTTAGCTTTTTTCTCTTTTCTAATATCTGATGGTTTTTTATAGAACTCTCGTTCTCTTAACTCAACCATCAGTTTAGATTCTTTTACTTTTTTCTTTAAGATACTTAAAGCTTTATCTATGGATTGACCTTTACGAACTTTTACGTAAATCAAATGGCCTCCTAAT